>ODAI012800736.1_pt1 | contig 78636 bp, 66 predicted proteins | sample 1539321 | NCBI WGS metagenome assembly ODAI01 (sample SAMN02144231, study PRJEB22623) | gut metagenome | biome: sheep rumen | host: Ovis aries | place: New Zealand | reverse complement strand
GGTGGAGCCGGTATGGCACCGCTGCGGGCGCAGAGAACGCACATGCTCAAGTCCCGCAACTGCCGTTACCGTGAGATGCACTATTTCTACGGCGCACGTGCTATCGACGAGGTCTTCTTCCTCGACGATTTCCTCGCTTTGGAGAAGGAGTTCCCGAACTTCCATTTCCACTTGGCGCTGGACCGTCCGGACCCGAAGGCGGACCAACTGGGTATACGCTACACGCCCGGATTTATCGCTCCTGTCATGGGCGACACCTACCTCAAGCAGCATGACGCTCCCGAGGATGTCGAGTACTACCTCTGCGGTCCTCCTATGATGGCAAAAACAGTATTGGATCTCCTGCACTCCCTCGGAGTGGACGATGCCGATATTCGTTTTGATAACTTCGGGGGATAAGTCGAGCGGCTCGACACCCGTTGAGCCTTTCGGATATAAATACAAAGAACGCGCGTACACATACGCGCGTTCTTTGTATTTGGGGTTCTTTACTAGTCGGTATTTATTCGATGTCCCTGACTAAGCGAACTGCATTTTGGTGCACATTACTTTTCCATTCAGCAGTAGTTGAATATGAAAAGAATCTGAGAATATGTAGGGTCTAATCCTTCCTCCGTGCTTGGGTTAAACGTTAGTCCATCGGGCGTTACCCATCCATCTGGAAGTAGTATGATTCCTTCCACACTATAAACTTTTCCAAAGCCAAATAATCTGGAAGCATTAGTGCGTCCTTTGAATAGATATTCCCATTCTTGGTAAGTAAGTGTTCTCCATAAACCAGCCTCATTGCCACCATTAACGATTTTATTATAGACTCCCCACTTTGAGGGATTGCTAGACCATGGAGCGGATGAAAGAATCGTTCGAGCACATTGTGCGAGATAAGAAGTTGTCGAGGCGGATACTGTTATTTTGTTATGCTGTGGTAGGCTTGCCGTCGGCTGAATTACGTACAAATAACATAGTAATCACCTACTAACCACCTACTATTGAAAGCTTGCATTCTGCTTGCTTATAGCTTGACGTGCTTATACGATGGATTATGGATTCAAAAAGCCGTTTTTAACACATAAAGCAGCTTTTTTGATGATTTTTGCAAAAAAATGCAGAAAAATTTGGTAGTTTCATTTTTTTGTTGTAATTTTGCAGTCGCTTTCGCGTAAAGCATTAGGGTGCTATCGTCTAGTGGCCCAGGACAACGGCCTCTCACGCCGTAAACCCCGGTTCGACTCCGGGTAGCACTACAAAGGGAACTCGCAGGAGTCCCTTGCGCCCTAAAAGCGCAAATGGTGGTCTTAGCTCAGTTGGCAGAGCATCGGATTGTGGTTCCGAGTGTCGTGGGTTCGAGCCCCACACTCCACCCGAAAACAGCGGAAATACCAGATGGTATCTCCGCCGTTTTTTTGTGTGAAAGAGTTATGAAGTAAGTTGTCTAGTCCTGAAATATTTATTCTATCCAGTTACTAACTTCAATAAACTCATTGGTTCCATAAGGAATAAAAACATCTATACCAGAATTCCATGTATCACGCAAAAAGACCAATACACCATTGTTAAATATGCATAGCGCTTCTATGATAGGCATAGATTCAAAATGCCAATATCCTCCCCAATGACCATAGTTGACTTCAATATGTTGCTCCAAATCATGCACATTATCGTATATAATATCATCGCCCACATCAGAAGATATTCCACCCAGATATTCGGAAAGCGTTTTGTACTTATTATCAAAAAGATACAGAACGGGTTTATGAGTATCTAAATGCGGGATATAATTACCCTTTGATGCTAACATTAATTTATATTTTAAATCAGATAAGCTATATCTTCCTGTTGTATCATTGAAATTTCTATTGTAAATATTTATCTCCACACTCATCGGAAGGACGAAATAGGTATATTTATTCGTATCCGGATAGTAATAATGCAAAAAGACTATTTGATAAAGGCTGTCAATAACTGCATTTTTATGCAATGAACCATACTTTTCCGATTGTTCCTGCCACTCACTAAAGAAATTAGCCTTCAATGGAAAAACAAGCATATCATTTGAAATAGATGCATTTATTTGTCGCAATTCATCAATTATTACAGAATCGTTCCAATTTGCATTTTCAAGCGAACTAGAATTACAGCACGAAGATAATGCCAGAATCACTATGCTCTCAAAGCAAAATATGTATAGAATGCGCTTCATAAGGAATGTATTCAAAATCGACTGCAAAGTTATAACAATTTAGCGAAATATGCAAGATTATTTTACTTTTTCACTTCAAAAAGTAGGAATTTGTATGAAATATGAATAGTTGTCGCCAAATTTCCAAACAAAACTCCGCCATCTTCCCAAATAACTTTCCGCCAAATGACCGAACAAAATAGCGCCAACTCGGTGATTAAAAATACGCCAACTCGGTGATTAAAATTAAAAAATTATTGAAAAATATTTGCGTATGTCAATTATTTTTAGTAATTTTGCAGCGGATTTCAAGAGTGAAATTTCGGGTAAGCGTCGGGTAAAATCGATGCATAAACCCGCATAACAACAAATATTAACTTGCTGTAAAAACAGGTAGTTAGAAAGAGGTTTTGTCGATTATTTGGTTCGTGGGTTCGAGCCCCACACTCCACCCAAAACAAAGAGAGTCCTTAGGGGCTCTCTTATGTTTTGTGGCATAGGTTGTCTCGGCGAGAACGCTACGAACAGTTTTGCAGAAACCAGAAGTTAGCAATCAAGTTTTGTTCGAAACCTTTATGCAGTTCTTGAGATTTACCTTCGAGTCCAAACACTTCCGTAAATTCAAGTTGCGCTTTGTCATACGCTATATCATAGTATTTAGGCTCCGGCTCTATTTGTTTAGGACCTCCTACGAGTTTGAGAGTTGCCCACTTTACGACATGAATTGTTTCGACTTGGTCAATCTTTTCTTCTTCAAGCGGGATAATGCTTTTAGGGAGTTTATTGTCAGTACCGGTATGCGTATTGTCGGTCTTGTAGTCTTTTGTTGCTTGGAAATACTCATCCGGAGTCATATTGAGATAGACCACATAAAAGAGTGTTGGTTTACCACCTTCATAGATATCACGTGACAAGCCAAGGAACTGAATAGAGTCAATGGGCGGATTGTTGACGCGAATAGCTTTATCAATAGCCACACGGATGCACTCTTCTTCGATATATGGAGCGGTCAGTTTGTCTATATAGGTATTGGGGAAATGTTTTTTATCCATCTCCAGTCTGGTAGCAATAGATGCAGTGACTTTATGTTTAGCCACGGTTGCGTTATTACCTCTTTCGGGCAAAAGGAGGAAGGAGTTTTTTTCGGTATCTTTGAGAAACACGAGTGCGTTGATACCAAGGTGGTTAGAAAGTCTTGAGCGCGATAATGGCACAAGGTGATTGGTATTTTCAAAGAGCGAGCGGATAGTGATACCCGGTTTAAGTTCGTAATCCAATGCACGGTTGGTGAGCATATGGGATAGATAGGTGCTCCGAGCTGTTCGCAGGAAAGCATTATCGGCTCCTGGCTGATGGATAACATCTATAAGTCTAACGGTCACGCTATTGGTTGATTTGCTCATGGTGTGCGCTTCGATAAGCGTAAAAAACTGAGCCTTAATAAACGTGTCGAGCGAGAAATAATTATTGGGGTCGTCGTCCACTTTGAGTGTCTTAAACTCCCCTTTTTTGAGCAGCGGCTCGCAATAGACGGTAAAAACAGAGTTGTGCAACTCGAACTGTTGCCGATAATTGGTACCATATTGACGCCACATATCGGAGTTAGCATAACTTACTTTGTTTTTATCCTCGTCTTGGTGGTTCCAAAGGAAAAGAAGCCTGACAAAGAGGAAAGTCGCTAAAATGCCGACGACTGTAGCAAGCAGATTGATTGCAAGTTCCCGAAGGAGGGTTTCCTTATATGCCGGTAACAGACCAATGATGATTATTAGCGTGAGCGCAATCAGGATTGCTCCTGCAAAGCATAGCGAAACCCAAAATGTAGGTCGGCTTTTGATGTAGAGCTGATTAAAGCGGTGTGTGATAAAGTCTTGTAGTTCTTCCATGTATCAAAGGTTATTATAGATAATTTCATAGATATATTTTAGTGATTGTTCTGTTGGAACTCGTTTAGGGAAGAGTCTGTAGAAGTTCGCATATTGTTGCGTGAGGCGATCAGTTGTTGCTTGGAAGAGCAAGCGGCCGTCAACATAGACTGCTTGTTTGGAATGATCAAGCAAAATCTCTTTGCCATCTGCTTCGATGCGTGTCCGTTTATAATTAATGCCTTTATTCCACGCGATACGCATCTCAATAGTAGCAGCGCCGGCGGTAGCCGTGAGGTGTGAGGCAAAAGGCATACCATATTGATCCCGTTGATGCGAGACATGGATTTGAGTCAGTTCCAGAACGTGTGTAAGTAGCGGCGCCAAAGCATTTGGTGCACTATCAAGCCAACAACCGCCAAGGGGTCTGAAACGCTCAAAAATTTGTCCATCGGGCGCGCAATAGGGATCGTATAACTCCGTATAGATGGCAGTCACATTAGTCATGGGCAAATGGGAGATGAACCACAGCACCTCCTCGCCATATAACGTATGGCATACGGCGATATAGCGCCCGCGAAGGGCACTCGAGAAGAACTGCATACCTTGTTCGGCAGTATCGGACAATGGTTTTTCAACTATAGGGGTTACACCTTGTTCAATACATTGTTTAGCGATAGCATAGTGTGTCGCAGGTGGTGTAGCGATAAGCGCATAATCGGGATGCAGCTTGGAAAGCATGGTGGTGTAATCAGTAAAGAAAGGCACACCGCGGAAGAGTTCATCTTCGGCATTTTGAGGCAGAATATCGCATAACCCACAGAGCCGAAAACGCTCAGATTGACGAAGGGCTGCGACATGATAATGTGCTATCACTCCCAAACCGATTATGACAATATCTTTTTTCATCGCTACAAAAATACTGCTACTTTTTGATATATGCAAATTTAATTTGTTTTTTTCAGCATTATTCAATAAAGAGCTCGCAAAGGAAAAAACTGAGGTGCCCCCCAAAAGGGTGATTTAATACATTCATCTCTTTTCGCTAAGAATCATGAATAGGACAGCAGCAATGCAGATGACGATGCCGGCGAAGATATTTATCGTCAGCGGTTCACCAAAGACCAACGTGCCTACCAAGATAGCAGTAACGGGTTCGAAGGCGCCCAAAACAGATGTTTTAGTAGGTCCAATCAAGCGTGTAGAAAGGGCTATTGTCAGCATGGCAATCATGGTCGGAAAGACTGCTAAACTGATAAGATTAAGTACCTCAGAGGTGGTGTCTATGCCTTGCATCACCGGCGTTCCGTCAATAAGCATGTACGCCAAAAAGGCGATGGCTCCCACCATCAGACCATAGAACGTGAGCATGTGTTCAGAGATATGTTTGATACGCTGCGAACGGTTGACAATCACCAGATAAACGGCATAACTCAAAGCGGACATCGCCGCCAAGGCAATACCGAGCCAGTGAATCTTTGTTCCAGCAGCGGGCCAACTGAGCAAGACCACTCCCGCAATCGTGGCTGCTATACTTAACCATACCTGCCATTGGGGATAGACATGCAAGCCGACCATGATAAGTGCCACAAATACGGGATAAAGATACACAAACGTCGTAGCCAGACCGGATGGGATAAACCGATACGATTCAAAGAGAAAAACACTACTGGCGGCAAACAAGCAGCCGAGTACTATCAGCAACCGCATTTCCCGCCCGTTAACGCGAAATGACTCATGCCGGAACACCATCCATACACCTAAAATAACTACAGAGATTGCATAGCGGAAGAACAACATTGACAATACAGGTACGCCGCCGTCCAAAAGCGGTTTGCCAAACAACGGATTTAGCCCATACGAGATTCCTGCCGCTGCTCCGGCGCCGAAACCAAGAATAATCCTGCTTACCTTATGTTTCATAAAGTCTCAATATCTACAGCTCGTTGCAGGACTTGCGTCATACAATGCGCCGCGCCGTAGCCGTCTATCAAGTTCTCTAAGGATACCCACTCTACCTTAACACCGGCTTCACGGAAACGCTGCTGCAGTGTTTCGCTCTGACCAGCTACCGCCATGATATGTCGCGGCGCGATGGTGAGATAGTTATTGGCATAGTGCATCTCGTCCACCGGGTCTATCGGAATAATGTGCATTCCGCGCTCACGCAGGAAATCAACGAAAGGTACATTTTCTTTTATGATGCGATATTCCTTCTCTCCGGCTGCACGGGCATATATATCACAAGTCACATATTCCGGTTCATGTGACTTTGCCTCTAATCGACTGCGTACCATTGTGCACAGGTCACTATCGATGATATTGAAATAGGTATCCAAGTGCATCTGCATCTGCCAGAACTTATGGTCGTACACAATGACTACGGTATCATGTCCGAAAGCATCTGCCTCCATTACCTGGCGAATGCCTTCTCTGTTCGTCCGCATGCCGCAGCCAATAAGTGAAATAGTGCCCGCAGGGAAATAATCACCGCCTTCTAATCGTCCATCACCTTCTATACGCAGTACGGGATGCAACCCCAAGTGGTTGTAGCACATTTCGATAATATCCGTCTCCGGTGCACGCTGCGAGGAGTTCATCTTACAAATGACATGTCCGCGTGGTGTCGTAATACTCTGGTCTCGTGTGAAGTAGAGGTTCATCAGCGGGTTCTGGATATACTGCGCCTCATAGCCGGTATTGTTGTCCGTACGGCTCAGTTTGACCGTCGGCTGGAATAAGATACAGCGAATTAAATCGCCGCGACTCATCTCGGCTATCGTTTGCTTGCGGTATAATTCTGATGCGTCAATATCCTCATCGGGAATCGCGGAAATGTCATATCGCAATACGTTGGAAGCCAACGCACGCAGTGTATCAATGCCCGTCTCTAATAAAATATCTTCTGTTGTATATACGCGAATACCATTCTTTTCCAACATGCGGATATATTCGCAATGTTCCTTCGCAGCCTGTTCTACATCAAAATAGTGTTCAAACAGCCCTGCCGAAGGATGAATCACACCGTTAAATAGTTCCGCACCCGGTGTGTGCATCAATATCACACCGGCATTACTCCACTCTGCCCGCGGATAACCCATCTCGTTATCGGGCACTTGGCGGCTATGCATAGAGCAACCTACCAGCAATAGCACAATCAAACAATATACTATATTCCTCATAATGAAAAAATATCTTACAACTTTCACACAAAAAATCGTACAAAAATATTTCTTTTTTTTGATATACGCAAATTATAGAAGAAAAATATTTCAAATACAAAGATTTCTGAACAAAATAATGCCAAAAAAGTTAAATTTGAAACTAAAATTTGCATGTCCCGATTTTTTTTTATAATTTTGTGGGCGAATACAATTCTCCTTAAAAAGAAAGAAATTATATTAACCAATAAATCAATAAATCAAAACACGTTATGGAAAAGCCTTATGTATTAGGTCTCGACATGGGAGGGACAAATTCCGTATTAGGTATCGTAGATGCACGCGGTCATGTGATTGCTCGTACATCCATTAAAACTCAGGAGTACAAGGAAATTCAGCAGTATGTAGATGCGCTCTACAATGCAGCCATCCAGATTATTGAGCCCGTAGGCGGCATTGAGTTATTCCGTGGTATCGGTGCCGGTGCGCCTAACGGAAACTTCTACACCGGTAATATCGAGCATGCTCCCAACCTGCCATGGAAAGGAATTGTTCCATTCTCTAAACTCATGACAGAGAAATTCGGTCTTCCCTGCTCTATCACCAATGACGCCAACGCAGCTGCGATGGGTGAAATGACCTATGGCGCGGCTAAAGGTATGAAGAATTTCATTATGATAACGCTCGGCACCGGTGTCGGTAGCGGTATTGTGGTTGACGGTAAAGTTGTTTACGGTCATGATGGTTTCGCCGGTGAATTAGGTCATACCGTAGCGGTGCGCAGCGAGACTGCTCGTATATGCGGCTGCGGTGGCAAAGGCCACTTAGAGGCATACGCTTCCGCTACCGGAGTTGCTCGCACCGCTAAAGAGATTTTGCAGACAACTAAGAAGAAATCCCTCTTACGCGATTTAGACATTGACCATATCACATCCAAAGATGTCTATGATGCTGCCGAGCAGGGAGATGAAGTAGCAAAAGAGATTTTCGATTTCACTGGCACTATCCTTGGTCAGAAATTGGCAGACTTTATTGCTTTCTCCGCTCCGGAAGCCATTATTATGTTTGGTGGCCTGACCAAGTCGGGACATTGGATTCTTGATCCGGTTGTGAAAGCCATGAATGATAATGTAATGGCAATCTGGAAGGACAAAGTAAAGGTAATGTTCTCCGACCTTAAAGAAGCCGATGCAGCTGTGCTGGGTGCTTCCGCTTTAGCTTGGGAAGAATAAATGACATATTGCCTTTAATCTATCGCGGCGCTTTATGCCGCATGAATCCGGAAGAGAGGGTCGTCTATCTCACATTTGATGACGGCCCTCAACCGGATACTACACCGGTTATACTGGATATATTACGCGAAGAAGCCGTTCCTGCGTCATTCTTTATGGTAGGTGCCAATGTAGCGCGATATCCGGAGTTGTACGAGCAAATTCTTAAGGAAGGTCATTCTGTTGGCAGCCATACGTACAACCATGTAAGCGGGTTTAAGTTGTCATTAAGCGCCTATATGGATGAAGTCAAGCGCGGGCACGCAATACTCCAAACTCAAGAGCACAAGTTATTCCGGCCTCCGTATGGTAGGATGACACTCCGTGAGAAAAACACCTTGCTTAAACAGGGCTATACCATTGTTTTATGGGATGTGTTGACCCATGATTGGGACAAGGAGTATTACGCGGACAAGATACTTAATATCGTCAAACGGTATACCCGAAACGGGAGTATCATTAATTGCCACGATTCATTGAAAGCAAAAGCACAGACTGTGCCGGCATTGAGGCCTATGATCCAGTGGTTAAAAAGTGAAGGATATGCATTTGGAAAATTATAGGACAAAGGGGTGCAGGCGGTTCATCGGTTTTGTCGCCGTGTTAGGTGTAGTGCTCTTGAGCGGTTGTGCCAATCGCGGTGTTGGTCCGCAAGGTGGTCCAAAAGACTCTTTGCCTCCTGTAGTGGTGAAGGAAAAGCCCGAGAACGGAACACTGAATTTCAATAGCAAAAAAGCAGAGATATTCTTTGACGAATATATTCAGTTGACCAATATTCCGTCCAATGTCGTCATGTCCCCGCCACAGTTGCATCCGCCGGTTATCAGGGCATTAGGGAAGAAAATTCTCATCAGTTTTGAGGACAGTTTAGCCGCTAACACTACGTATACCATCGATTTCGGGGCTGCAATTGTCGATAATAATGAGCGGATTCCTCTCAATGGGTATGCCTATTCTTTTGCGACGGGAGATCATATAGACACCCTGGGTATTTTCGGTCAAGTAATCAATGCCGAGAATCTTAATCCCGTCTCAGAGTTAACCGTGGGCATCTATGAAGACCTTGCGGACAGCGCGTTTGAGACCAAGCCCTTCATGCGTATTGCCAAGACGGATTCTTTGGGCTATTTCGGCATCCGCAATGTGCGCCCGGGACGCTATAGAGTCTATGCACTTAACGATAAATCCAGAGATTACCGTTACCAAATCGGTGAAGGTTTAGCCTACAACAACGAGGTCTTTGAGCCATATATACGGACCGAGATGGCTGAAGATAGTTCTATTGCCTTTTATTACGAGCCTGCGGATGTGTTGCTTTGGTATTTCACTGAGAAAAGGAAATCGCAATACTTCACACGGGCGACCCATCCTGAGCCGCACCAATTGATTTTAACATTCGGTGCTCCGCAAGATAGTTTTCCGACTATTAACGCCCTGAACGACAGTATTAATTGGGCGGAGCATTTGCTCTTGCAACACTCTAAGGGCAAAGATACGTTGGTGTATTGGATCAACGACTCCATAGCGATGTTAGATACATTGCGGTTTACCCTGACTTATCAAAAGACGGATTCCGCCTATAATCTCTATTGGCAAACCGATACACTTCGCGCAGTCTATACTGCGCCGAGACTTAATGCCCGGACACAGGCTAAAGTGAATGAACAGAAACGCAATAAGGCTATTGTCATCAAGAGCAATGCCAAGAATACTTTCGAGGTCTATGACACTCTGCGTTTAAGCGTAGATGCGCCTCTTAAGTCCTTTGAGACAAGCGCCATACATTTATCCCAAAAGATAGATACAACCTTCAAAGAAGTGCCTATTCGCCTCAGCCAAGGCGACTCTATCGGCATGTCGTACCGTGTTCTTGCGCAGTTGAATGCCGGAGAGAGTTACCTATTAGAGATAGACTCCGGAGCTATGCACGATATCTATGGGCATAGCAACCAGGCTTTTAAGGCATCGATTAAGCTCAAGCAAATGGAAGATTACGCATCAGTAAAAATCAATGTACTCGGTGCAGGTCAAGGCTTGCGCATGCAACTTCTCAACACCAAAGACCAAGTAGTACGCGAACTACCGGTAGTGAACGGCGCTGTTACTTTCCGCTACCTGCCTGCCGGAGCGTGCTACCTCAGACTTTACGAAGACCTTAATGGAGATGGCTGTTGGACCACAGGAGATTGGAGTAAAAAACGCGCTCCCGAACCCGTGTATTATTTTCCCGCCAAACTCAACCTCAGGGCTAACTGGGATTTTGAAGAGACCTTTGATTATCAAGCTACAGACCAATTAGATAGTAAGCCATATGAAATCACTAAGACGCAAAAACCAACTGAATAGCTATTTCTGGATATTCCTGCTAAGCGGCTTATCCATTCAAGTAGTGGCATTCTTTTTAGCGAAGTACGTTGTTACCAGCGAAACGCCAACAACATGGTTGTCGCTACTGAGCGGTCTCTTCGGTATATCGGCTGTAGTGCTATGCAGTCATGGCAATATATGGTTCTACCTCTTTGGCTTTATCCAAACGGTCACAGCGGGTATCATCTGTTACATGAATGGTTTGTACGCCAATTTCGGGCTTAATATCTTCTACCTCATCACAGAGTTTTACGGTTTGTGGGTATGGTATCACCGCTTGCAAACCAACAGCAACGAGGTGCAAACCCGTTCCCTTTCCCATAAGGCACTATTGGTTTTGGGAACATTGACCATCATCATATCCATTGCCGTAGGTGCGCTCATGAAGCACTTCACTAATGACGCTCAGCCGTATTTAGATGCTTTTTCCACCGTGCCGGCTATTGCTGCGCAATTATTGATGATTTTGGCGTTCAGCGAGCATTGGTACATCTGGCTCGCGATTGATGTACTGCAAGTGGTGCTATGGGCACGAGCCGGTGACTGGTGCATGACTGCACAATACGCTTTCTGGTGCATTAATGCAACCTATGGTATCATCAACTGGAAGAAGTTAAACGGCGCGCCTCAAAAGTAAACTGCCAATCATGATATTGCAGACCCCCATAGAGATTAGGAAATTACCGCTCCTGAGCATAAAGAGCAAGATACTGCTATTAGGTTCGTGTTTCGCGGACGAAATGGTGGCACGCATGCAAGCAAGGGGACTACAGGTAAGCAGCAATCCTTTCGGTACGCTCTATAACCCCATGAGCATAGCGGCTTGTATCAATAGACTCATAGCTGGTAAGCCATTTTCGACAGCAGACCTCATTTATCATGACGGATTATGGCACTCGATGCTGCACCACGGCGTTTTTTCCTACCCGACAACGGAAGAGACCTTGGCTGCTATCAATGCCGCGTACCAACAAGGATGTAGAGCCTTAGCAGAAGCAGATGTGGTGATTATCACTTTCGGGTCGGCATGGGTTTATGAGCAAAACGGTCAGGTGGTGGCCAACTGCCATAAACTGCCGGCAACGACATTCCGTAAAAGAAAAGTGGCAGTGGAAGAAATTGTAGAAACATGGTCTCCGCTATTGAAGGAAGGTGTGCTACGGGATAAGACGGTGCTCTTTACCGTTTCTCCAATCCGTCATAAGGCAGACGGGTTACATGAGAACCAATTGAGCAAAGCTACATTACTCCTTGCCGTAGAGGCGTTAGGACGACCGTATTTTCCAGCCTATGAGATTATGATGGATGAGTTACGCGATTATCGGTTTTACGACACGGACATGTGCCATCCAACCGAGCAAGCCGTTGATTATATTTGGGAGAGACTGGAGGAAAGCTATTTTAGTAAGGAGGATAGAGAGGAACTGCAGCGGATATTGGCAGCCCGCAAAGCGCTCAACCATAGACCACTTCATCCCGCTACGGCAGATTATAAATCCTTCCGTGCCAAAGCAGAAGAGCAGTGGAGGGTCTTAGCGAGCAAATACCCATGGTTAGGTGCTACCTATCCGGGCGATGGCAAATAGTCCTAAAGGTACAGTAGGTATTGCCTTTACATTGCGTTTCGTCCACTTGCTTAAAGTCTTGGTCGTTATAGATAGTTTCAATTTGTCGGTCAATAGTCTCCTTAAAATCAGGTTCTTGCTTTACCTCTATAACCTCACCTGAACGTGTAAACATGAGCACGGGCATTGCGTCCTCATTGCCCATCAAACAATACAATTGGGTCTGCCGATTATAATCCTTGTTAGCGGAGGTGGGGGATCCGGTCTTATAATCCAGCACGCGCAGGGTCGGAACACCATCCAGCACTACCCTATCCACCCTGTCTATTTTTCCTTGTACATGAATTATTCTTTCGCCCGAAAAAGTCGCGACTTTGAGCAGGTACTCGTGCCACTTTTCCATAGAGAGTATCTCCAACGCATCATAGGCGGCATCTTTTTTCAACACATTGCGCGCATGAGTAAGAACGACGAGGTTCTCTACCTCATGTTCGTCAAGTCGATACGGTGTTTCGTCCTCACTGAGCTCACTGTTGATTTGAGCGTAAGCACAATTCAACGCTTTCGTGAGTAGCTCATTCATATTCGGTTCAGTCAGCTCGGCGACTTTTACTTTCGAAGCATGCATCATTATATAAGCCTGCTGAATAGTGGCATGGACGAGTGAACCGAGCACATTATTGGGCATCACATCAGTCTGTGGTTGCTTTTCTCGTACATGTTCAATCTCCCGCAGGTAGAATTGACGCGGACAAGCGATGTAGGTATTTATCGCAGAAGGCGAAATCTTCCCTTTCTGGTGCCAATGAATAATCGCTTCGGGATTGACGATCACCTCCTTAGCGAGGACATGGGTATTTTCGACGATGCGCGACTTGGTCACCTTATAGTCAGGTGAAGTCAGTATCTGCATGAGGAAGCGCGACATATTCTTTTGCTGGCTGCCGGCAGAGGCCTGCGCAAACATCAAGGTGATGTTCTTAGGGCGACGGAGTAACCTGAAGAAATTGTAAGCATATGCCGCAGCGGCCTCATCATGGGTCTCCATATTGTAGTATTTCCGAAGGTAATAAGGGATAAACGAAATGTCCTTATTGGCCTTAGGGATAACTCCCTCTTCGACATTCAGAATCAAGAGATTATCAAAGTCAAGCAAACGCGTTTCGAGCACACCGATAATCTGTATCGAGGTCTTGGGGTCGCCGTGGAAAGGCAGCGTCACCGTATCTAATACCCGACGCAGCAGATTGCGGATAATAGAAGGTGTTAATAGGCCTGCTAATTCTTGCTCATTCATAAGGAAGAGCAAACGCTCTACCCTTTGGCGCGCTTGGTATATAGACTCCGCCGAGAGTAACTGTGTCCAGGTCATCTCCGGCTCTTCTTGGTCCTCGGCCCTACTCGGCTTAGCGGGTGCCAAAATATCCGTCTCAAGGAGAGAAGCAAGTGTATGGCTCTCGTCCTCCATATAGGCATTGATGTCGGCATAGACTTTGGTATTGCGTAAGGGATATCCTTTGGTGATATTGGCAGTGGTGCCCGGCGGCAGTGCATAAATGACTTGTTCGAGCAACGCCTCATCGGCTATGACAATACCCGTTTGTCCCGTTGGATGAGCCGATAACCAATCATGCACATACTGCGCTTGGGTAGATGCGCCGGAAGTAGCAATGACATTCATTTCCACCTGATTACCACCAGTTACCGGAGCAGCATTGGGGAAGGTTTTCATGTGCTCACGAATAAAGCGATAGGCATCGTCATTAGTAACAAAGGAGGGATTATAGTCCCAATAGAACAACGTCTCAGGGTCATTGTCCTGAATGAGTTTCATGAGCTCGAACTCCCCTTTGTGAAGATAATTGAAGCCTACAAATACGAAGTGTCTGCCGGAAAGTTTAGTCAGCACCTCTTCGCTATGTTCTACCACCCACCTAAGCCGCGCACCGCTATATCCCTGATGTCGTGTCAGCAGGGTCGCATTGAGGTGCTTGTAGAGTTGAGGAAGCGAGGCCCAAATACGCTCATAGTCTGCCTTATAGGAGTTTGAGGAGGTTGAAGCGATTTTATTATCAAAGAGCAAGGACAGTCTGTCAAGTACCGCTTTATCTAACGCTAAACGCTCTAATTGGTGTGCTTCCATTGAGTTCGCAAATAGGGCGTCGGCATCAATCAGTGCCATATCGATATTACTAAAGTCCGTCCTCAACTGCGCCCCCCATCCGTAGAAAACATCTAAGGGCAAAGATACCTTATTCAGTTCACAGAAACGCTTGTGCAGGATGGCGATAGAGAGTAATTCATCATCCGCTTGAAGTTGACTGAGTTCGGCGACCAAACTGTCTATCGTCATGAACTCGGGAATCATGACAGGCTGATTGGTCTGTTGCGCCAAACAAGTGATTAGTTCCGCCTTCATAAATACACCCGCACGCTGCATCGGGAACACGACACAATAATCACGCAGGTTATCCGGTCCTACTCGTTTGATGAGGTTCTCAGTCACTATATGGAGAAATGAGTTCATAGTTTCATGATAATTTAACGGGCTTAAGGTAATCTTTTTCTGCATAATAGAGATAGCCCTCTACCTCCTCGTAACCCAGTTGCTTCATAAGCCGCATATAGTTGCTGACTTGCCGCAGATGGGCAGGGAGTTCATGCGTGCCGAACTTATAGTCAAGAACAATGGCTTTCTTACCCATTACCATAACGCGGTCGGGGCGCTGTTCTTGATCGGCAAGGATAGTGCGCTCCATGTAAACCTTATATCGCCCGCTGAACCAATCAGCAACCTCCGGATGGGCGAACATCATTTGCATTTGCGCTTCTATATGCTCTTTGGTTTCCAATGAATCGATGTCGCCATTCGCCCAGTAGGCACTTATCACGCGCGATAAGTCATCCGCAAGGATAATATGAGACAGTATATCATGACAGAGGCTGCCAAAATCACGGGCTGAATACTTGTCGGAAGAGACGAAATCAATGGCTTCTTTGGACTGCCGGAATTGAACGGATCGCGTATTGCAATAGAATGAAGCGGAAATGGGCGTTGCGTTGTTAAATGCGAAAGGCTCATCGGTAGCCGTTTTGGTTTTAGGCGGATAGATGGTCGGTTCGCCTTGCGTCTTAATCAAATAGCGCACTCCTTTCTCGGGAAAATCCCTGACCGTATTTAAGAGTTCTTCTCGCCACTGGTAAGCATCTAATAGCAGACTCGCAACATCCATGATATCCGCTGTGGCTTCCTTTTTCTTAGGTTTGAGTTCCGAGACCGTTAAAGGTTTGTCACAGTATATATACAAATGCTGTGCCGCACGGGTAAAGGCAACATATAGAAGATTGGTATTGTCAATACGCTCTTCGGCATGTTCTTCTTGATACAGTTCCTCGTATCCGGCAGTGAGCAAATCCTTCTTGTTCGTGAGCGGAATAAGCGGTAAGGCATTAGGTGTATGGACAGAAGGTTTCCCCCAAATAATCGCCTGATGTTTACCATCCTCTTCCATCGGCCAAGAGCAGAAAGGAATGAAGACAAAAGGTGCCTCCAAACCTTTGGAAGAGTGAATGGTCATAACTCGTATCTCGCCGGCATTGACAGTCGGAATGGCATCATCATGCAAGGTATCACTCCAGTACTGCAAGAACTGCTTTAGGTCTGAGCCATAGCGCGTGACATAGCCTTGTGCCTTATCCCTAAAAGCATTGATATAGGCGATATCCTCGCCCTTATATTGTCCTTCAGGACAAAGACAGATGCTAATAACTTCCTCTATCAGCATGGTTAATGGAATAGCAGGGTCTATAGTTGCCAACTCGGCTATCGGTGCTGACGGTTCATAGAGTTTTATGAGATAGCCGGATGCCTCGTCTCTATCTGCTATATAACGCAGCGCAGCGATAATGACCTGCACGGCCGTAGAACTTTCAAGCCTGTAACTATCTCCCGAAACGGGCTTATGTTGCCTCAGATGGGGATAGGCTTCCCCATTCTGCATCAACTCGTCATAGACCGATGACAGCAAGTCATTGCTTCTATTATTTCGCAGCAAAATAAGAATATCTTGTGGCCGGACTGATTCGTGCGCCAAAAGTGTTTCGATGGTTTGGAACATATCATGCACCATCGCCTTTTGCTGCAAGGCTGTCGTCAGTTCGGGATAATCTTTGTTTTTGCGAATGAAACGGGGATAATATCGCATCTCGACATAGCCCCCCTCGTGCTCGCCGGCAAGGTAATAGTCCTCCAAATTTGCTCCGTTATAGCCCTCATCATAGAAGTGATATTGCGCGGCAATGCGGCGAAAAGTCTCTAAGTTGAATCGAACAACCTCTCGGCATGAACGGCGGCTCTTAACTAACGTCGTAGCAGGCGAAGGCGGCGCAAGATAGGGCTTCAAATCGTCATTATCGCCTAATTCTTCCATGATATGCCAGTTTCCGTTGCGCCAGCGGTAGATACTCTGTTTGACATCTCCCACTATTAGCGTCGTTCCCCCGCCCGCCAATATCTCTTTAACGAGTTCCACGATACTGTACCACTGGAGGTCACTGGTGTCTTGAAACTCGTCAATAAGAATATGCTTATACCGAATACCGGCTTTTTCAAGGATAAAATCCGCATCACCGGTTTGCAGTTCACGCTTGAGTACAGCAGCCGTGTTCGCCAAAAGAATACTGTTATTGGCAGCCTGGTTGGCATTGATTTGGTGCCGTACATAGGAGAGCAGAATCATGTCATTGAGGTGCTCGGCGGTCACTTTCAGGCGTTGGGTTGCAATATCATCTTGTTCAGCCTTAATCAATTCATTAAGTTCCCTGATGTAGGCTTCTATTTTGTCGCGGTCAAAGACCACTTGTCCTTCTGACTCCGCTTTCTGAACGGACTCTACGAATAGTTGTTTCGCTAATTTGATGGTTCCGGCGCGAAAATCCCAGTTGGCAGCACTACTCAGTTGGTACGATAAATGCTGCATAATAACCTCACGCAAGCCTTCTTGCTCATCGATATGCGAGGTCATTATTTGGTCCACAGCGGTTGCCAATGCGTGCTCCAAGTCCAAATCGACGGAATATCCCGCCGCTTTCTCTAACTTAAGGGCAAGCCCACGCATGAGCGACTGCAGGAAACTGTCAATCGTCATCACATGCAGGTTGTCAAAGTCCTCTAATACCGCCTTAAAGAGGGCTTTAGCGCGCTCTTGATAGACAGAGTTAGAGCGTGACTCCTCCAACAGCAAGGTCAATATACGCTCTTTCATCTCTGCCGTCGCCTTATTAGTAAAGGTGATGGCAAGGATAGAGCGATAAGACTGCCCGTGTTTGAGCAGCAAATCAACATACTTATGCGTGAGGGTATAGGTCTTTCCCGTACCCGCCGAGGCCCTACAGAGCTGCAGTGTCCTCATGCCCCACCTCAACTACGGAATCTTTTATCTCCTCGTAGAAAGCAGCATGCGCCGCATGTATATAAGGACTTACCCAAAGAGCGGCAATACCTCCGGACAAGATTACCAAGAGGTACCAGCCTATAAACGTAAGGTCTAATACGAATAACTCCCACTTATGGTCGTCCATCATGACCATACTCTTCTCTATCGCTTCATCAATAGTGAGTTCCGGTTCATCTTCAATAATGAAATAGGTCATAGCGTAGGCATAGCCCTTAATAATACCTGGAATAATAAAGAGCATTGTCCATAAAGCGGTATATAACTTAACCATAAACACGGCACCTAAGTTGCGACCATAGGAACTGAAAGACGCAAAGAGATTGTCCACCGAGCGATAATCGCCGCGCAGAAACTTCATCATTGCCACGGCAAAACCTAATTCCAACGGCAATACCAATAGACCGCCAATAAATGTCGAGGCTGCAAGGGTAACCAATACAACGTATAAAACGAAAGCCACAATAGCTTCTGCCCAATGACCTTTAAGGGCATTCCATGCGATGTTACGCAACTCAGAATAAGATTTGTTCATAGTTCTATTTTTTTTAGTTAACCCCGCAAAAATACAACTTTTTTTGTATATTTCCAAAAAAAATTGCATAATTTATGCCATTTGCCGTTTATTTTGGCATCTATGAGCTCGCAGAGCGTACCTTGGCTCAGTCACTATGCCCGCATAGCTCCTTCTCGCTACACAGACGCCGGGATTTTTTTGTGCCTCGTTTAGGCGCAGAGACGGAAGAGGATGTTTTGGTCATCGTTGTACCTTCCAATAAATAGCCGCCCCAATGTGTATGAGCATAAGTTACATCATCAGCATAATATCCTAAAAAGACAAAACTATTGGCATACCTATTGTTGACATCAGGTGATTCTGAAGGTGTAAAATACAACGTGCCGTCATCATTTCTTTTTAGCAATATTTCACCCGCATTATATATTGGATTATCAGTGGATAGGTAATATTGCTCGGAAAAATCTTCATTAACATATATCGGTGTGAAAACGGCATAAAAAAGCGTATCCCCTCTGCCACTGCCACTAAGTCCGAATTTACCCTCATTATTAAACCAGTCACCATATAAATGCGCATAGCCTTTATCCGCCTCAAATTTACCCATGGCTGTGAAATAATTGTCATATCGATTTCCGTAAACTAATCCATTTACATAGATCCAATCGGATTGGGTATCGTCATCAAAGAAAGAAGTTACCTCAACGCCTTGCCAATCATCATATTTTCCATTACCACAATTGGCATGGATGTTGTATGTACCTATAAAATCTGCTAAAGTCGGGATATACTGTGGTGCTTGGGGTGTGGTAAATGAAACTACTTCTCCTCTCATTTCATCCACGGGATTGCGCACAAAGGCTCTAACGTAATAGGTCGTGCCGTCTGCTAAATTCTTCATAACAACGGTTAAAGCAGTGGGTAGGTAATATTCACGCTTGACAGGGTCATAAGCTAATTTGTAAGCGTCATATTCCAACACAATCACATTATCCGCTTCAGAGGGGACTTGCTTCTCGGTCGAAAAATAAACGCCATATTCGCTAATATCAGCTCTATTTTCGTATAATTGGTTAAAATAAAGATTCATGGTTACCACAACCGCTGTATCAGTCAGTATCGCCTCTGTTTTAACAATTTTAGAGATGGGTAATTCATTGGTTTCACATCCGCATAATAGCAGCGTTGCGAAGAAAAAAAGATATAAGATGCGTTTCATAGTTATTTAACTTTAAAAGTGTAACCAATACCGGCTCTTGCCTCACTCACTCCATGTGTAAAGTTGGTAATCAAGAAATAACCAAGCGAGAGTGTAAATCCCTTGATGTTGGTTTGCAATCCGATATCGAAGTTCATGCCATGCCCAAAAGATCTGTAAATATCATAATTGACCATTCGTATCCACTCTCCACTTTGGGTTTGCGCCGTGACGGTGTGATATCCGTATCCTATACCTGCGTAGAGGTATAAAGGAATGACCATCCGCACAATTCCACCTATAGTGACGGAAGCTTGGTTGTTGGAGATCTTTCCCGTGTAGTACGGAAAATAACCATTAGAACCGTATTGGCTCGGAATAAAAATAACTCCTTGAGAGTTATCTGCTGTTTTGGAATAGCCATAGTGGAAGCCGGTTCCTAACGAAGCGTTGACATAAAAGCCGAATAATTTGACACGACCATATGTGAGTCCAAATCCATGCCAATGAGGGTTACCAAAGTAGTTAGCCATAATGAATTGCTCCCATTCATAGACATTTTTCTTTTTGACTTTCTCCTGCTTGATTTCCAAGCCTGTATAGTTGAAAGTCTGTGCTTGCACAAGGGAGATTGCACACAAACACAGCATAAATAAAAGGCGGCGTTTCATATTAGTTACGTTTAATTTCTTCCGTGCGTTCTTTGGTTTCAATCTGCCGATTGGTCAAGATTAGTTGTTCGTCTTTCTTATCGACAATAAGTCCATTGAGTTTAACAATAGTAGAATCAGCGGCTTGCATACTGCGGAAATTGGTATAAGTAGCGGGATAACCTTTTACCCTCACTTCAACGTTCATTTCATGTCCCTGACTACTAACGGTTTTAATACTATAGATCGGCGAGACAATAAGTGAGCAATGTTCCGTGTCGATGAACTCAAAGAGAGCTTGCGCTTTCAATTCATTGAGTTTGAGGTCAATGTATTTTTCAACTCGCTCATAATATTTGTCCTCGCTCTCATTTTTGCGTATTTCGGGGATAGTGATTTTTTCCGAGAGGAGATAGTCTTTCGGTGTAGATTGCGCCACATTAAGATTGGCGACAATGGGGACAATGAACATGCTTCCATTGTTTTTGAGTTGGGTTGCTTCATAGCGACTAACGGAAGCGCCTTCTATCGCCATATTACTTTGGGCAAATAAGCCTGTCGCGACGGACAGCACCGTGACAAAAAGAAATAGTTTCTTCATAATTATGTAAGTTTTTATCCCCTCTAATGCTTTCGGGGATTGGTTTGGACAAAAAAGTTTTATATAAATTGCTTAAATTAGAAGGGTTTATAAATATTTTGATACCAATTAGGGGTTGAGTATACAATGTTTTTAGGTTTATGTCTGTAATGCCTTATACTCATAGAGTTATACCAATTGGTAGTAAAAGGCGTCTGTCGTATTTTTAGATTTCGCTGCAAAGATACAATTTTTTTTTGACATTTGCAAGTTTTTTATACTTTTTTTCGCAAAATTGTACTTTTCCCCTTCTCTTTTTATTTTTCACATTTCACTCCCCACCTTTGATAATAGCGCTAAACCGCGTCCAATACATTAGTCTTTCAGGCGCAATAATCTCCGATAATCTCCGATAACTCGGCTACCCGGCATCCTGGACACCCGGAATCCTGGAATCCCGGTCTCCTGGAATCCTGGAATCCCAGAATCCCTATCTCCCAAAAACAACACACCACTCCCCTTTCTTTCCCTGACGCACACGCTATCCCACCAGCACCGGCATGCGCGTTTTTACCTCTGCCGTGTCGATGCCTTGCCGGAAAGCCTCGGACTGAAGGTCAGTTTCTCAGACTTGGACGCCTACCCCTCCCCACGCCTTATTCTCAACGCGCTTGACCACATCAATTCCTAACGGTTCCACTCCCTGATTTCTACTATAGCACTACTAGAGCATTACTATAGCACTACTAGAGCATTACTAGAGCACTACAAGAGCATGTAATGACATCACATTACCATCAGCGTGTTACACACTTTTGCTTTGACCTCTTAATAGATGTACTCTCTTAACGTTGCAAAGTTCACAACGCCTCTGACTATGCTAAAAATTACTTTTATTAAGCAGGATGGCTCTTATGATATCACCACCAATACCCGCCGCTTAGGGAATATATTAAGCGAAAATGGCTTTATTCCCGGTAGAGAAGCGCAATATATAGAGAAATGGGGATTGCGCATATATACACACGATTATTTTTCTCCCATAACTTCTACGCGTGTTATGCGCAAATCCAAGAATACATATGCTATCCATCATTTGGAATCAAGTTGGAGTGATGGATATATCCCCGGCAAAATAAAAAGAAGTACTCTTTATAATGAGTTAGTTAATTTTCTGATTCAAATAAAACGAAGATTGAAGGGAATTAAATAAAGTACAAGCAAGTGGGCTTATGTTCACTTGCTTGTTCTTTACCGAAATCTTAATAACCGGATACTTTTCACTTCGTTTGAAGCACTCGGAAATCAGTGACATCCGTGATAATTACTGCTTATATCACGCTAGACGGGAGATGGCACTGCGTACGCGGCAGAGGGTTTCTTCTCGTCCGAGTACATCGGTAATCTCCCAGATATGCGGACCACGGGCTGCGCCTACTAAACAGATACGGAAGGCATTCATGACAATACCTAAGCCATACTGCTTTTGCTCTATCCACGGTAAAACGAGCTGGTCTAAACTCTCGGCATTCCAATTGGCATCGGTTGTATTGTCCTCCAAGAGTTGCAGCAACTCACGCATATGTTGGGGAGAGTCTTCCTTCCAACGTTTTTTAAGGCTCTTCTCGTCATACTCCGTCGGGGCAACGAAGAAGAAATTAACTTGCTCCCATAGTTCGGGCACAAAGTTAACACGCTCTTTAACCAGACCGATGATTTTGGCTACCATCGATTTATCGATATTTCGATATATCGATTCATCGAGGCGTTCTTTTAGAACCGGCATGAACATCTCGGCAAGTTCTTCATTGGACTTAAGTTGGAGGTAATAATGATTGAACCATTTGCCCTTCTCGTAGTCAAACTTGGCTCCGGATTTGGAAACACGGTCTAAAGAAAACTGTTTAATCAGTTCTTCCATGGAGAAAATCTCTTGGTCGGAACTATTATGCCATCCCAAGAGTGCCAAGAAATTGATGACCGCTTCCGGGAAATATCCACTCTCGCGGTAACCGGAACTAACAGAACCGTCTTTAGGATTATGAAACTCTAAGGGGAAGACAGGGAAGCCGAGTCTGTCACCGTCGCGTTTTGAGAGTTTGCCATTGCCATCGGGTTTGAGTAACAACGGCAGATGCGCGAACTCCGGCATACTGTCCTGCCAACCGAATGCCCGATAGAGCAACACATGCAAAGGGGCGGAAGGCAACCATTCTTCACCTCGGATAACATGGCTGATTTCCATCAAATGGTCATCAACGATATTGGCAAGGTGATAGGTAGGCAGGTCATCGGCAGATTTATAGAGCACTTTATCGTCCAGAATATTAGAATTGATCACGACATCGCCGCGAATCAAGTCGTGGACGATGACATCCTCGTTAGGCTCCACCTTAAAGCGAACGACATATTGTTCGTCGGCAGCGATGCGTCGCTGCACCTCCTCGGCGGAGAGCGTCAGTGAGTTGACCATTTCTAAACGCGTGCGTGCGTCATATTGGAAATTAGGAATCTCGGCACGTTTAGCCTCCAATTGGGCAGGCGTATCAAAGGCATAATAAGCATGACCACTATCAATCAGTTGCTTGACATATTGATGATATATTTCACGACGCTCACTCTGACGGTATGGGCCATGAGGACCTTTGCCATTAGGAGCATCCAAAGAAATACCCTCATCTATACCGATGCCCAACCAATCAAGCGCCTCTATTATATATTGCTCCGCTCCTTCTACAAATCGTGTAGAGTCGGTATCTTCAATTCGAAGCAACATCACGCCGTTATGTTGGCGGGCAAAGAGATAATTATACAAGGCAGTCCTAACACCGCCGATGTGTAAAGCCCCTGTCGGTGACGGGGCAAAGCGTACGCGTACTTGTCTTTCCATAATGATTTCTATAAAAGTGCTGCAAAAGTACATTTTTTTTTGCAAATATCCAAAAAATTTTATAACTTTGCGCGCTTTTTGGCAGAAATTAATGATTAACAACAAATACTATGGCTAAACTAATTAAGAAACCGGAAGTCCAATTCTCGCTCGTTTACCGCGATATGTGGCAGTCTTCCGGTAAGTATGTACCTCGTCGTGACCAACTCGCTAAAATTGCTCCTGTAATAATTGAGATGGGCTGTTTTGACCGCGTGGAAACTAACGGTGGCGCTTCCGAGCAAGTCAACCTACTCTATGGCGAAAACCCCAATCTGGCAGTACGCACCTTTACCAAGCCTTTTCACGAGGCGGGGATTAAGACACACATGCTTGACCGTGGTCTCAATGCCTTACGGATGAATCCCGTTCCGGCAGATGTCAGACAGTTGATGTATAAGGTTAAGCACGCTCAGGGGACAGATATTACCCGTATCTTCTGTGGCTTGAATGACCCGCGTAATATCATTCCGTCCATCCGTTGGGCAAAAGAAGCGGGTATGACCGCGCAGGCTACGATGTGTATGACCTACTCGAAAGTACATACCGTAGAGTATTATGTCAATTTAGCGGAAGAACTGATTGCCGGTGGCGCACAAGAACTCTGCCTAAAGGATATGGCAGGTATCGGCAGACCCGTTTCGTTAGGCAAAATCGTGGAAGCGATTAAGGCGAAGCACCCCGATATCATCATCCAATACCACGGTCATACAGGTCCTGGATTCTCGGTAGCATCGATGCTTGAGGTCGCCAAAGCGGGCTGCGATGTGTTAGATGTCGCTATGGAGCCGCTCAGTTGGGGTAAGGTTCACCCCGATGTAATCACCATTCAGGCGATGCTCAAAGACGCTGGGTTCCAAGTCAAAGATATCAATATGAAAGCCTATATGCAGGCACGTTCCTTGACCCAATCCTTTATAGATGACTTCCTCGGCTACTGGATTGACCCCAAGAATAGTTTGATGACCTCTTTATTGGTAGGCTGCGGTCTGCCGGGAGGAATGATGGGTTCGCTTATGGCAGACCTCAAAGGCATGCATGCCGCCATCAATGCCAATCTGCGCAAAAAAGGTGAACACGAACTTACCGAGGACGAACTGTTGGTAGAGCTCTTTGACGAAGTGCAACGTATATGGCCGATGATGGGTACACCCTGTTTGGTTACGCCCTTCAGCCAATATGTCAAGAATGCAGCACTCTTCAACCTCTTCAGCCGCTCCATGGGAGAAGCACCGTTTACCCGAATGGATCCCGCTATGTGGGGTATGTTATTAGGTAAGAGCGGTAAACTGCCCGGCGAGTTAGCTCCGGAACTGGTTAAACTTGCCGAGTCCAAAGGCTACGAGTTCTATACCGGTGACCCGCAAGCACTCTACCCCAACGAGCTGCCGCGATTTGAGAAAGAAATGGCTGAACTCGGCTGGGACAAAGGCCAAGACGATGAAGAATTATTCGAGTTCGCGATGCACGAGAAACAATACCGCGAATTCCGTTCCGGACAAGCCAAAGATCAGTTCATCAAAGACTTGACCGAGCGTATGGACAAAGCTGGAAAGGATATGTCTAAAGTCCATGTAACTTGGGAAGGCGGACTGAGACGCGCCATTAAAGTGGATGAGTAAAAACAACGTATTTGGGTTGACTTTAGTCGAATTAGAAGAGGTAGCACTTCAGCTATCTCTCCCCAAATATGTCGGTAAGCAGTTAGCGCAATGGCTTTACCAAAAACGCGTGACAAGTTTTGAGTCAATGACCAATCTCTCGCTCAAAGCGCGCGAAACGTTGAGCCAACACTATACAATAGGTCGCATTCCCCCTTCCGCGCAAGTGGTATCGCAGGACGGCACGGTAAAGTACCTCTTCCCTTGTGCTTTAACCTTGCAGAGCACCGCATCAGTCGCTCAAGCCGTAGAGACCGTCTATATGCCGGAGGAGGACCGTGCGACCCTCTGCGTCAGCACACAAGCAGGATGTAAAATGCGTTGCGCATTCTGTATGACCGGAACATTGGGATTTCACGGCAATCTGACTGCCGCGGATATCCTCAACCAGATTTACTCCATACCGCAATCGGAGACACTGACGAACCTCGTCTTCATGGGCGAAGGTGAGCCTATGGATAATTTAGACCAAGTGCTCAAAGCGATTACCATCATCACAGCTCCGTATGGACTAGGTTTTTCGCCCAAGCGCATCACGGTCTCCTCTGTTGGTATAACACCTCAGATAAAGCACTTTTTGGACTCGTGCGAATGCCACTTGGCAATATCATTGCATAGCCCATTCGCATCGGAACGACAGGACATTATGCCGACTGAAAAGGCATACCCTATTGAGCAAACCGTAGCGATGCTAAAAACCTATTTCGGGACACAAAGCCAGCGAAGGCTGAGTTTCGAGTATATCTGCTGGGGAGGAGTTAATGACGATATCCGGCACGCCAAAGCACTGGTCAAACTGCTATCGGGACTCACTTGCAGGGTCAACCTAATCCGTTTCCACCAAGGAGTGGATGCGATAAACGGTAACCTCTTCAAGCCTTCAGATGAAATACGGATGATAGCATTTAGGGACTACCTTACCCGACACGGAATAACTACTACTATTCGCCGCTCACGAGGCGAAGATATACTCGCAGCTTGCGGACAACTTATCAATCAATTAGCATCATGAGAAAACTGATTATTACTCACTTGCTCCTTATCGTCACTTTGGGACTATATGCCTTTGACGACGCATTATGGAAAACGATTATCACCGACCCGACTCGCGCTGGAGTCTGCATGCACGGTTACGAATTTAACCTACCCTCACAACTGCATGACACCCCGGCACCAAAGGGCTATACACCTTTTTATATTAGCCATTATGGTCGTCATGGTTCCCGCTCTAATTGGGGAGATAAAGACTATCGTATGGTTATTGACTTATTGCAAGAACAGCAGCAAAAGGAGAATCTCACCCCCGCCGGTGAGTCCCTGCTTACCTATGCACAGGCTATCCTAAAAGCCTATGACGGCATGGACGGACGATTGACAGACAAAGGGGAAAGAGAGCATGCCCTACTCGCGCAGAGGATGTACCGACGCTTTACGCCGGTCTTCCAGCGCGACCTTACTATCAATGCCATCTCCTCGACCATTCAGCGCTCCATCATATCCATGTGCGCGTTTACCAATGCCCTTACGGCACTTCAACCCGCTACAACATTCAATTTTGACTGCGGCGAAACATTGCAGAAATACATCGCATGTGCCGGAGAAGTGGACGACAAAGACATGCACGAATGTATCACTAAAATGATGGAGCAGTTTCCGGCTAATCCTAAAGAGACATCTAAGAAACTCTTTAAAGAGCCTATCGAACTAAGTGAGCGGCAGGAAAAAGCCATCTACTATACCTTCAATGTAGCGGAGGACTTTGATATAGCGATGAACCCGTTTGATTACCTCTCGGATGAATCTTTATACCGCCAGATGATGCGTTTGACATATGACCTATCCATACCGTTTATCCGCATCCCGGGCTTTTACGAGCGTCGTCAACCGACCGTTCAATTGCTCATTAAGGATATAATCGCTAAAGCCGACATGGCAATCAAGCAGAACGAGACGGAAGCCGATTTGCGCTTTGGGCATGATGTGCACCTATTGGCACTCTCTGCCGCGCTGAATGTCAGCGGTGTTGGAGAAAAACTCGCACCGGAAGATATTGAACATCGTTGGTATGGTTGGACCAATGTCCCCATGGCATCGAATATCCAATTCATCTTCTACCGCAAAAAGAATGACCCCGCTATTCTCTTCAAGGTACTCTATAATGAAACGGAGCGGCAACTATTAGACCTCAAGCCCGTTGACGGGCCTAATGGCGTCTATTACAACTGGGAAGATTTTAAGAAACATTTCGCTAAATAAATAGATATGTACAACTTTGCCCTCATCGGAGCAGCCGGATATATTGCTCCGAGACATATAAAAGCCATCGCCGATACCGGCAATAACCTTATGGTAGCCTATGACAAGTTCGACTCCGTAGGTCGTTTGGATTCGTCCTTCCCGGATTGCTCATTCTTTACAGAAAATGAGCAGTTTGACCGGTTTTGTTCCAAACAAATGCGCACAGCTAACCCGCTACATTGGCTCTCCATCTGTACGCCGAACTACACACACGATGCGTTTATACGCTATGGCTTGCGATTAGGCACCAATGTCATTTGCGAAAAGCCTTTAACACTCAACCCATACAACATCGACAACTTGGTGGACTTGGAAGCCGAAACGGGGCATCAGGCCTACACCATTCTGCAACTCCGTTTGCATGACAAAATAGCCGCCCTTAAGCAGAAAGTAGAAGCAGGACCGAAGGACAAAATCTATGATGTTGATTTGACCTATATCACCTCGCGCGGCAAATGGTATTATGCGTCTTGGAAAGGCGATGTCCATAAGTCCGGCGGTATAGCGACTAACATCGGTGTGCATTTCTACGACATGCTTCAATGGGTGTTCGGACCGGTTCAGAAGAATATCGTACATGTGATGTCCTTTGACCGTGTAGCAGGCTATCTGGAACTTAAGCAGGCGCGTGTGCGCTACTTCCTATCCATCAACTCCGAATGTCTCCCACCCAATGCCGTTCAAGGTGAGAAAAAGACGTACCGAACCTTATCCATTGACGGAGAAGAGTTTGAGTTCTCACAAGGCTTCACCGAACTGCATACCGAGTCCTACCGACAAATCCTCAGCGGCAAAGGCTTCCGAATCTCTGAAGCACGGCCATGCATTGAGATTGTCTCCGAAATCCGCCGTTCTACACCCATCGGACTTGTCGGTGATTATCACCCCCTCGCTAAACTTCCGCTCGCTAAACACCCATTTGGCTGGGACGAAAAACGCTAATATTATCTACTATGTGCAATATCCGAAAATTACTGCCTCTTCTGCTGCTCATGATTGCTTTTGGAGCAATGACTTCTTGCGTTACCAGCAAGAAAGTCAATTACATGCAGAAAGCCGACGGCAAGACTATTCCACACTATGCCGACACACTGGACTTTGAGGAATATATCTTGCGTCCGGGCGACAGACTGTACATCTATGTCTATTCTCTTGACGAAAAAATCATGAGCATGTACAATGCCGGTTCGAGCCGCAATAACTACCTGCAACAGGCCGGCAATGTCAATGGACAATCTACAGCCGACCTTTATTCCTATTTGGTGGACAAAGAGGGTAATATCAACTTCCCGACACTGGGCAAAATCAATGTATCCGGTCTGACTACCAGGGAGTGCAAACGAGAGATGGAACGCCAATTAGGGACCCTTCTCAAGGAAATTCCGGGCTACTCCACCATCTCCGTTGAAGTCAATGTCGTTCAACGCACATTCTCCCTCATTGGCGTTAGGTCAGGACGCTTCCCTATTCGTAAAGAAAAACTCACTATCTTTGAGGCACTCGCCGAAATGGGGAATCTGCAGAACTTCTCCGACCGGTCAAGAGTCAAGATTATCAGAGATATAGATGGAAAGACAACTATTCGGGAGTTTGACCTACGCTCCGAGGATATTATTAACTCCGAGTTCTATTATATCCAACCCAACGATATTCTCTACGTCAGAGAAATGCCCGGCAAGACATTCGGTATCAGCAATGCCGCTACCGCAGTCTCCGTTGTCGCGACAACCATTTCGTTTGGAGTATTTATTTACACATTAGAAGAAACTATCCGCCGTTATGTCACGAAATAAGAATATCGCTCATATCCTCATGCTCGTGCTGACGAGTGTGATGCTGTCCGGATGCTACGGACATAAAGTCATTGGATTACTCCAAGACCCTAAAGACAATAAGCAACTCCCTGTCTATGAGAAGGATTCGACCATACAGCCATACCGTATCCATGTCAATGACGAGTTGGTCTATCGCCTCATTACCCAAGATGCCAACTTGGGTAAAATCCTCAATCAAGGCAATGGTAGCAATTATGGTTCCTCTCAATACGCCAACTCATACATAGTCTATAAAGACGGTACCATTGACCTACCCTACATGAAACCGATTCATGTTGAGGGTCTGACCGTTGAGGAAGCCCAAGATACTATCGAGGCGCGCTTTAGGGAACTTATTCCCGACGCCTCTGTTAAGGTTGCACTTTATAATAAGACCTTTACCGTTATTGGTGATATTCACTCCGGAGAATATTATATATATAAGGAGAAACTCAATATCTTTGAGGCACTCGCCATGACCGGCGACTTAATGAACAGCGGTGACAGGCGGCATGTCCGCATCATCCGTCCTAATGGTGACGCAGAACCGGAAGTGCTGGAGTTTGATATCCGCACCAACACCATTATAGACTCCAAATACTACTATATTCAACCGAATGATGTCATTTATGTAGCACGTACCAAATCAAGTTTCGTGCGCGTAGAGTCCTATGCCGGCGTGCTCGGACTCATCACCTCATCGGTATCGCTGTTAGTTTCGGTTGTCAATTATGCAATCACTATTGCGGACAGAGTTAAAACGACTAATTCTAATCAATAAAGATGGCAGATAATATTCATACTAATCCGTATTACGGACCTTACGCTGCGCGAGAAAACGCACAGTACGCTAACACACAGTACACCCCCCAACCGCCTATGCAGCAAGATGATGACGACGAGGGTATGGACTTCAACATCATGGAGTGGGTGGTACGAATCTTGAATTACTGGTATCTATTTCTCATTGCCCTTATCATTGCCTTTGGGGCTGCTATCCTCAAGAACCGAAAGTGGATGCCTACTTACTACAGCCAAGCAACTGTCATCATCAAGGAAAACGGCTTTGGCTATGGACAAGGTACTGCACTGATGCAGGGATTTGGCGTTGATGCCGGATATAAGAACACGGAGAACCAACTATTTATCCTCAAATCATATGACTTGATGCGGCGCGTCGTTGATTCCATTCCGTTCCTACAAGTCGAGTACTACAATATGGGACGGTTTAAAACCCGTAACCTGTACCACGATACGCCCATTTTAGTGGAGTTACACGACTTTAGCAATATCGCTAAAGGAATGACCTTCGAGGTGGATTTCCAGCCCGATGGTTCTATGCTGATTGGCACCACTGACGAAGATAATCCATTTTCGGTTCATGCTAATTATGGTGAGCGACTGGTTAACCAGTACTTTGACATAACTATTATGCCGGCGTCTGCTGAGCGAATGATGACATCAGGACGTATTTACCTGAAATTCCGTTCAAAGGATGGTCTTGCTAACGAGTTTATGGGAGCATTGCAAACCCACTTCGTTTCTCAGGGTTCTACTATTCTTGCAATCTCGCTCCAATCCGAGACCCCTACCCGCGACTGCGAATTTCTCGATAAACTCTGTGAGGTCTTCCTACAGCAGAACCTTGAACAAAAAAACGAGGTCGCCGAGAATTCTATCAAATTTATCAACCAACAGCTTGAATCACTCCAGTCCTCGCTGGCAGTCAGTGAAGGCGCTATGACTGAGTTCAGGCAGGTAAATAAATTTACCGACGTCTCCTCATACGCAGGACAACTTATGTCACGCCTTAGCGAGTATGACCAGCAAGCTATGACGCTCCGTCTGAGAGAGACCTATTTCGATTACATCACCAACTACATCCAAACTAATATGGAGTCCGGTGCCGTGATTGCCCCTTCATCCCTCGGCATTGAGGAACCTATGCTCTTGACATTGGTACACCAACTTAATGACCTGCGTGTTCAGCGTGGTGAACTTACCGAGAAAAATGTTTATTATGCGAAATTCACCAAGGATATTGATAATGTTAAACAAACTATTGCTGAGGTAGTCTCTTCGATGAGAGCATCCCTCGAAATAGAGAAACAAGATTTACAAAGACGTTATCAAGAAGTAGAACGTGAAATCCAAAAGCTTCCTTCTAAAGAACTCCAAATGGTAGCTATTGAGCGTAATTACCGCATTGACGATAACTATTACACGTTCTTCTTGCAGAAACGGGCAGAAGCTGAAATCCAAAAAGCCTCTAACACCCCCGATAACACCATTCTGGATAAGGCTCGTACCATTTATACCGTCAACTCCGATGACCGTAAGTCCACTTTTATGACCTGCATATTGCTTGGCTTGCTCATCCCATTGGTGCTTGTCGTTATATCAGAGCTTCTCAACAATAAGGTCCGTACCCCTAAGGATGTAGAGAAACTCTCTAAACGCTTTAAACTCATTGGTATTTTACGCCACGCCAAGTCGCAGAACCCGACTTTGGTCAAGACGCACCCCCGCTCATCCTATGCCGAACTTCTACGAGCAATCCGAACCCGTATAGAGTTTGTCGCTAAGCGTAAAAGCAATATGCTTATTGCCGTAACGTCCACTGAGTCTGGCGATGGTAAAACTTTTGTATCCACCAACATGGCAGCACTTTATGCCTCCGGTGGCAGCAAAACGCTACTCATTGATATGGATATTCGTAAACCCAATATCCATACTAAACTCGGTATTGAGTCCGGAATGGGCTTAACAAACTACCTGATTGGTGACTGCAAAATGGAAGACATTTTTGCCACAGAAACACCATTTGATTTTGATATCGTAAGAGCCGGAACGATTCCGCCTAATCCGGGCGAATTAATCCACTCCGACAAACTTACAGAATTCATGAATGAAATGCGTAAACGATATGACTTTATTATCGTAGATACATCGCCTATCGGCTTAGTGCCGGATGCCTATCCCTTGCTCGAAATGGCGGATATCGGACTCTTTGTCATCCGCTGCATGCAGACCAACAAGTCTTTCTGCAAACAAACCTTAGAGCAAGTGGAGGAAGTCTCTGAGAATCCTGAGAAAATCCGTCTTATCCTCTCTGACACACCGACCGAGGGCTCATCCGGATATGGATATGGTTATGGTTACGGATATGGTTATGGATATGGCAAATATGGCTATGGACGCTCATATGGTTACGGATATGGATATGGGAAAAAGAAAACCGGCTTACGATATCGGTATTCTAAGTACTACTCCAAGCTCTTCCACAAAGCCGACAAAAATAGCTATAATTACTACTCAGATGATGACATATAGTCCCACTAACTCATCGGAACGTGAGCCGAAGGGGCGACGATATACATAAATGCGGTACTCATTCTGAGTCTGCCAATAAGAACCTTCGGTTTCCTCTAAAGATATACGCCTGCCGCTCGTCGGTAAGGCGTATATATAATTATATCCACCTTGCTTCAGAAATGCAGAGAAGTAATAGCACTTCTCGTCAGCGTTATAGAGCATCCTTGTACCGGCATCCAAATTATTCCCGAAAAGGTCACCTACTATATATACCGGATTTAAGAAAGGTTTATCTACATTCAATACCCAATGTACCCACATGTACTCCCCTTCGGTATCCGAATCGTATAATACTCGCTCGGCGTTCACCACAAACTGACCATCATTGTCATACTCGTGCATATAGTTTCCTTTCCGTAGGCCATCCGGCTCTAATATAGCATGATATTCACCCTCCGAATACGTAATCCGGTTCACATTATAGCCTGCAATATAGGTTGAGTATGTGTCAAAATGGCGATACTCATTTCCTCCCTCAAAAATAAGAGCTTTATTGTTTTGCCAACTGAGTTTATTGGACGACACAATGGATGGTTGAGGTCGATAAACCTGATTATCCTCGCGGCCATTTTGCGTTACTACGATGAAATACTCATCACTCATATTCCTACTCTGCCCTTGGACATCCGTCACCGATATATCCAACTGCTGATAACGGCCGGATAACTCTATTGAAGTATTCGGCGATACTTTGGCACGAACTTGGACTTCAGGAGATACAACATAAAACTCTGTTACCAAAACTATATTATTCTCATCCCCGTCTTCATATACCACTACTTCGTAACGCCCCGAAGCCGTAATAGTCATATCCTCATTGGGTATATGAAAACTATAATGCGTATAATCTTGTTGGGTATTCGTGGAATAAGTATAGTCCGTTATATCACAGCGGCTGAAACCTCTCAGGTACTCACTCGACAGCATATCGCTACGACTGCCATCTGCATTCAATTGATGAATGGTATAACTATATAGGTGCAACTCATGACTAAGTTCATCGAAACTAAACTCAATCATATTCTCTTCATCCGTATTATCCGCAACGCCATCTCGTAGTACGAGGTAGGGTCGCGACAATACTTGAGCCGTATGATCTTTCGACACATTTGACATATAACGACTACGAAGAGTCCGGATATTCTCACCCACTATCCGACTATTCGCCATTAAACGGAACGGCACTAAGGTGCCAAAAACGATAAGTATAGTAATTATTTTGCGCATTTCATTTGCAAAAGTACAAAAATTGTACCGAATATGCAAAATATTTCAAAAAAATTTGCACAATTCAAAAAAAAGTACTACTTTTGCACGCTTTTTCTAAAAGAGTCCTGCCACTGTGGCTCAGTTGGTAGAGCAACGCATTCGTAATGCGTGGGTCGCCGGTTCGAGTCCGGCCAGTGGCTCAAAGGACAATGAGGGTGTGTCAAAACGATTTGGCGCACCCTCTTGCATTAGCGTTTCTTATTTTCTTTTTGGTTCTTTTTTCTTTTATCAGCTTTCTTTTCTCAAAGCAAGCTTCTAACGATCTGCTTCGCCGTATGCTTTTATCAGCTTTCATTTTCTCGTTTCCGCCCCTTACTACTCCGGGACCACCTTTATAGATCCGTAATGGATCCTTTATGAATCTAATTTCTACCTTTTGTCAATGACACACTTTTGAACAAAAAACATATTTTTTTTGCATAATCAAAAAAAAAGTCGTACCTTTGCGCGCGGTTTGTGTGCAGACGGAAAAAACTAAGAATATGGCAAACAAATTGTGTCAACACTGTTGTCAAAATTGTCATGGTCTCATTTTGTGATATCCACCGAGCGATGAGCGGGACACAACCGAGAGATGACTGAGACACAAAATCGCAAAGACAGAAAAAGAAAAATAACAATGCCCATGCATAAAACATATTTAGATTATGAATACACAGCAATATAATCAACTGTTTTCTTTTATTTGGAATATTGCCAACGACGTGTTGGTCAATAAGGTGAACAAGGGCGATTACCGCAAGGTGATTTTGCCCTTCATGGTCTTGCGCCGTATAGATGTGCTGCTTGAACCTACCAAGAAGAAAGTGCTGGAGCAGAAGGAAACTTGTGAGCGTTTGGGTTTGACCAATCTGGATATCTTCATGACCAAGGAAACAGGCTATCCGTTCTACAACACCAGTCGTTTCACGCTCCGTTCGCTGTGTGGCGAGACCGACCCGAATAGGCTCAAAATGAACATGATTGACTATTTCAACGGATATAGTCAGGATGTTCAGGATATTATTGAGAAGTTCCATTTGCGTCAATGGGTGGACAATCTGACAGAAGTAAATTGTCTCGGCGCCATCGTGGATAAGTTCACGGATGACCATATCAACCTCTCTTCCAAACCCGTGACGGACAAAGACGGCAACGAGTTACTGCCTGCGCTGGATAACCACACTATGGGGACGGTGTTTGAAGAACTGCTGCGTAAGTTCAACGAGGAAAACAATGTCACGGATGCCGGAGAGCATTTCACGCCGCGCGACTATGTGCATCTGTTGGCGCAGTTGGCGGTAATGCCTATCGCCGACAAACTGCGAAACGGCCGATATACCATCTATGACGCAGCGTGCGGTACGGGCGGAATGCTCACTATCGCACAAGAGGAAATACAAAAGATTGCTTCTGAGAGCGGCAAACGTATCTCCACGTTTATCTTTGGTCAGGAGAGCAGCGCAGAGACATACGCCACCTGCAAAGCCGACTTGATGATTTCCGGAAATATCAAATCCTTCCGCTACCAGTTGGACGGCCAAGAGCATGAGTATATTGCCTTCGGTTCCACTATATCCGCTGACGGTCATGCTAACGAGACCTACGATTTCTGTATCTCCAATCCGCCTTTCGGCACGCCGTGGAAAACCGACTTGCAGGCATTGGGCATTGATGAGAAAAAGAAGAAGGAGTTTGTCGATTCGCGCTTCTGCCGTCCGTATGCGGATGACCCTAACTTCAATTTCCTGCCCGATATAGGCGATTGCCAGATGCTGTTCCTCGCCAATAACCTCAGCCGTATGAAAGATACGGAATTAGGTACGCGCATTGTTGAGGTGCACAACGGCTCGTCGCTCTTCACAGGCGATGCCGGCAGCGGAGCAAGCAATCTACGGCGGTATATCATTGAGAACGACCTATTGGAAGCCATCATCGCCATGCCGGAAAATGACTTCTACAACACCGGTATTGGCACGTTCGTCTGGATTGTAAGCAACCGCAAAGAGAAACGCCGCAAAGGAAAGGTGCAGCTCATTGACGCCACTGCCATTAAAACGCCTCTGCGTAAGAACTTGGGACATAAGAACTGTGAGACGGCAGAAGATGACCGCAAGCAGATTCTCAAACTATACATGGATTTTGAGGAGAATGCCCAAAGCAAGATTTTCGATAATGACGAGTTCGGTTATTGGAGCGTGAAAGTCTTCCGACCGCAGCGGGACGAGAACGGCGAGGTGGTCAAAGACAAGAAGGGTAATCCTCTCCCCGACAAGAAACTGACGGACACCGAGCAGATCCCGTTCCATTATCCGGGCGGTATCAAAGGCTTTTATGAAAAAGAGATACTGCCTTACACTCCGGATGCATGGATTGACGAGAAAAGTACGCTTATCGGCTATGAGTTGTCGTTTACCAAGTATTTCTACAAGCCTGCCCAGCTGCGTGAGGTTTCCGCTATCCGCGAAGACCTGCGCAATATTGAAAAGGACCTCAAAGGAAAATTAGACGAAATACTATCATGAATCAGGTAAATCAGAATAATCCGATTACTCCGAGTATTCCGACTACTCCGACTACTCCAACCCCTCCCCATACTTTTCTTCCTCAGCATGGGCATTATAGGAATCTGCGTGTCTATCAGGTCACAGAGATGATTTATGATATTACTTTCTATTTCACACAACACTATTTGCAAAAGGGCGACCGCACGATTGACCAGATGGTACAAGCTGCGCGTAGCGGAAAGCAGAATATAGCCGAGGGAAATCAGGCTGCTGCCACTTCCAGTGAAACAGAGATAAAACTTACGAATGTAGCCAAAGCCAGTTTGGAAGAACTGTTAGATGATTACGAAGATTATCTCCGTGTGCGTCACTGCGAACAATGGGGGAAGACACATCCACGCTATGAAGCGATGCGCCGTTATGCCCAAAGCGAGCAGATAAGAAAGGACTATGCGGAGAAGATACACCTTATGACTGACGAAGAGATTGCCAATCTCTGTATCACGCTGATTCATCAGGCAATTTACATGTTGCATAAATTGCTGATAACTATGCAAGAGCGTTTTGTTACCGAGGGAGGAATCAAAGAACGCATGTTCCAAGCCCGCACACGATACCGCAATGCCCGGGATCTTATGACTGTTCCGAATCCTCAGAATATTCAGAAAACTCCGATTACTCCGATAACTCAGAGCACTCAGAATATTCCGACCACACCGATTACTCAGAGTACTCAAAATGTCCCGACCACTCCGATTATTCAGAGTACTCCGATTACTCCCAACACTCCGAAAAAGCAATGATAGCATACTCTAAATATAAAGATAGTGGCATCCCATGGCTTGGACAAATACCCGAACATTGGGGAACAGATAAGATTGCACAGTTATTTGCAGAACGCAGAGAGAAATGCTCAGACAAAGAATTTCAACCATTATCTGTTTCCAAACAGGGTGTAACGCCGCAGTTAGATACTGCTGTTAAAACGGATAATGGAGATAACCGCAAGAAAGTTTGTGCCGGTGACTTTGTTGTGAACTCACGTTCAGATAGAAAAGGAGCTGGTGGCGTTTCTCCTCTTGATGGTTCGGTATCGTTGATCAATACTGTTTTGGAATCAAGGGGAAAACTCATTCGTCCCTATATTCATTATTTGCTGCGTAGTCACTGTTTCATTGAAGAGTTTTACCGTTGGGGGCGAGGTATTGTCGCAGATCTTTGGACAACAAGGTATAGCGAGATGAAGAATATCATGCTTCCCGTTCCCCCTCTCGCCGATCAAGAAAAGATTGTTGCATTTATTGATGATAAGACGAGTAAAATTGACCGGTATATCGCTGAAAGGGAGAAAGAACTCCAGACACTTGCCGAACTCAAACAATCGGAGATTTCCGCTGCTGTTACACGCGGCTTAAACCCCAATGTACCAATGAAAGACAGTGGCATCCCTTGGCTTGGACAAATACCCGAACATTGGGAAGTTAGAAGATTAAAGAATGTTGCGACTTCATTCGCCAAAGGAAGTGGTATTACCAAAGAAGAAGTTTTTGACGATGGAGATATTCAATGCATAAGGTATGGCGAAATATACAGCAAGTACAACAATTCAGTTACACAATCCTTCTCAAGAACAAAACTTGAAATACAAAAATCGCCACGATACATTCAAAAAGGTGATATTTTATTTGCTGGAACAGGAGAGTTAATAGAAGAAATTGGCAAAAATATTGTTTATATGGGTGAGGAATTGTGTTTAGCAGGTGGTGATATCATTATTATGAAACATAATGAAGACGCTAAATTTTTGAATCATTTGCTAAATAGCAATTATGTACAAACCCAAAAAAGTCTTGGTAAGGCGAAATTGAAAGTGGTTCATATTTCTGCATTTGAACTTGGCGGCATTTATGTTGCTATTCCCCCTCTCGCCGAGCAACGCGCAATAGTGGAATATATAGACAGCAAGTGTAGTGAAATAAACTCGCTAATCAGCAATATAGAAGCGGAAATCGCTTACCTCAAAGAATATAAACAAAGCCTGATTGCAGATGCCGTAACCGGCGCAATCAATGTACAATAAAATACTATGGCAACGAACACAAAAGAAAACGGATTGGAAGACATCATCGTGGATTATTTATGCCGCGTGAATGGTTATCAAACAGAAGCGTTCTCCGAACAGTTCTATAGTCGGGAGTATGCTCTTTGCCCGCAATGGGTAGAGACCTTTCTGCGTGTGACGCAAGAAAAGAAAGTGCAAGAGAGCGGATGCTTCTATCAGGATTCCGACCGTGCGAAGTTCTTTACGCGGTTGCGTGACGAGATAACCAAATACGGCATTATTCATGTGCTGCGAAAAGGTTTCCGTTACAATACCCATCTGTTTGACCTTTACTACCCGCTTCCTACAGAAGGTAACGAAACCGCTAAGAAATTGTATAGCGAAAACATCTTCGGCGTAATCCGCCAAGTGCGCTATTCACAGAAAAACGAGAATGCAATAGATATAGTGCTGTTTATCAATGGTCTGCCCATTATCACCATGGAACTGAAGAACCATTACACCAAACAGACAGTTGAAAATGCTATCCGTCAATATCAGACTGACCGCGACCCGAAAGAGTTGCTTTTGAAGCCCAAGCGTTGCGCAGTACATTTGGCTGTGGACGATACGGATATAATGATGTGTACCGAGCTGAAAGGCAGCAAGTCGTGGTTCTTACCATTCAACAAGGGCGTGAACGGAGGTGCAGGCAATCCTGTTAATCCCAATGGAACGGCAACCGACTACCTTTGGCACGATATACTGACGCAAGAAAGTCTGTCGGACATCATCGAGAACTTTGCACAAGTCATCCACGAGATAGACCCCAAGACCAAGAAAGAAAAGGAGAAATGTATATGGCCCCGTTACCACCAGTTGGATGCCGTGCGTAGTCTCAAAGCAGCTTCATACGCGAAACCGATAGGAAGCCGTTTCTTGATTCAGCACTCTGCCGGTTCGGGCAAGTCCAATTCGATTGCATGGCTGGCTTTCCAGTTAGTCAATCTCCGCAAGGATGATGAGCCGGTATATAACTCCGTCGTTATTGTAACCGACCGCATCAATCTGGACAAGCAGATGCGTAATAACGTGCGCGGTTTCAAGAAAATGGATAATATAGTCGGTTGGGCGGAAGATTCCGGCAAACTGAGCGAGTTACTGGACAGCGGGAAGAAAATAGTTATCACAACCATTTTTAAGTTCTCGTTCATTCTGGACGAGATTGGTAACCGGTTACAGAACAAACGGTTTGCCGTAATCATAGATGAAGCCCATTCGTCCCAGTCGGGCACACTTTCTTCCAATATGGCACAAGCCATTTCCGGTAACGCCCGAGTGCAAGATGAAGAGACCGCCGATGAAGCCTTGGCACGTATAGTCAAGAGTCGCGGTTTGGCGAAGAATGCCAATTATTATGCCTTTACCGCTACGCCGAAAAACAAAACGGAAGAACTGTTTGGAACTCCATACAAAGGCGCGAACGGCGTAATAGAGCATCGTCCGTTCCATACTTATACGATGAAACAAGCCATAGAGGAAGGTTTCATTTTGGATGTGTTGCGCAACTATACGCCTTATTCGTCTTACTACCATATTCTGAAAGCTACGGCGGAAGATCCGTACATGGAGAAGAAAAAGACGCAGGCCAAACTGCGTGCTATGGTGGAGCGCGACCCGCAAACCATACAGGCGAAAGCGGAAATCATTGTAGAGCATTTCAGCACGAAAGTATTTACCAAGATTGCAGGCAAAGCACGCGCAATGGTGGTGACCAGCAGCATTGACAGGGCGATTAAATTCTTCGATGCTATCAACAAGGAGTTTGACCGCCGCCGTATCCCGTTCAAAGCCATCGTCGCTTTCTCCGACAAAGAGATAGACGGACGAAAAATAACAGAGTCGGAACTCAACGGCTTCCCGTCCGCAGAGATAGAAGGACGCATAGAGAAAGATCCGTACCGTATTCTGGTATGTGCCGACAAATTCCAGACCGGCTACGACCAACCGCTGATGCACACCATGTATGTGGACAAACAGTTGTCAGGTCTGAAAGCAGTGCAGACCCTTTCGCGACTGAACCGCTGCCACCCGGACAAGATGGATACCTTTGTGTTGGATTTTGCCAACAAACCCGAAGATATACAACGAGCATTCCAAGAGTACTATAAAACTACCATTCTCAGCGGAGAGACAGACCCGAATAAACTAAACGACCTGTTAGGTACTATAGAGAACTTCAATTTCTATACAGCGGAAGATGTCCATACCGTAGTAGAAACCAAACTGGTAGAGGACGACCGACCGAAGATAGACAGTATTATCGACCGTTGCGTGGATAACTTCAAAAACGAGCTGAGCCCGGAAGAACAAGTGGAATGTAAATCGGCAATAAAAAATTATGTGCGCCTCTATCCGTTTGTGGCATCTATTCTACCGAATGTATCTACCGAGTGGGAGAGCTATTATATGTTCTTTGTACTTCTGGTCACCAAACTGCCGAAACTGGAACGTGTGGACGAAGACGAAAATGTCATTGAGATGGTGGATTTCGACAAATACCGTACAATCCGCCAAGTGGAACAGCATATTGTCTTGGAAGATAAAGATACAGAAATAGCACCGGTACCCACCGGCAAAGGCAGACATCCCGGCAACCCGGACAAAGATATGCTGTCCGTGATTATCGAGGAGTTTAATATGCGCTTCGGAAATATTGAGTGGCAAAACGAGGACGAAGTGCGTCGCCAGTTGAGCGAGTTGCCCAAGCGGATTGAAGAAAACGAAGAGTACAGGGATGTTGTGCGTAACAATGACATTCAAACGGCACAAATCCAGTTTAATGATATTATCCGTGCGGCGATTGCTTCTATGCTGACTGAGAAAACCGAGTTCGTCGAGCAGTACTTCAAGAACCCCGAAATGCAGCAATTCATCAACGAAAGCATCTTCCGTGTCACCTATAATAACCTCAGGAAATAATAACTTTAAAAATACCAGATATGAAACAGAATTCCGATTCGATAAATCGTGCTGAAAAAGAATACAAAAACAGTAGAGAAAAATTTTGGCTTCTACTGCGTGAAGTAATATCTAATTCGCTCCATGCCCTGATAATCAGAAAGAAAAATGAGAGTAACTTTACTCAGCCGGAGATAACTCTTGATATTGTTACCAATGAGGATCAATGTGAAATAGTGTTAACCGATAATGGAGAAGGGTTTACACCCTTGAATGCTAAGTACTTTAATGAACTAGACTTAAGAAATCCGGAAAAAGAGCAAAACAAATTCCATCCATTAGGACAAGGACGTTTGGCATTGATATATTATGCAGATAGCGCATTATATGAATCAGTATACAAGAAATCATCCAATCAATTAGTAAAGCGCTCATTTACATATCCCCCTGCTACAGAAATGGATTTATTTAGTATTGATGCATTCGGTGAAGAGAATATTTCATACGGTGATACCTATACAAAACTAACTATTAAGATTGACAAACAGCAAACATTTGGAAGAGCTAAAACATTCTTTAATAAATACTCGGACATTGACAAGTTGAAAGCTTGGATAATAGAAACATTTTTCCCATTTATTACTGCGGATGAGCAACTCGTCATTAAAATTAATTATAACGGCACTCCAACTACAATCAAGAAAAGCGATATTGATACAGAAAAAATGACTCTGCCTTTCAAGGTATCTTTACAAGATAAAGAGTGGTCGTTTAAACTATGGTTAATACCCAAAGAAGGAAGATTGGCGGGCGAAAATATCGTTGTTTGTTTTGCCCGAAATTTAAAAGCCGACTTAATTAATGGAAAAATCGTATATTTAATAGATAGCAAGGAAGGGTATGCTCTATATTTAACCTCAGAATATTTTGATGAAAATGTTGATTCTAAAGGAGAAAAGATAGAAATCTCATCTGATGATATTACGAAGATTAACAATAAATTAAATGAGGAACTGGATAAATATTTTGATTCAACAATAAAACAAAATCAAGCAGCAACAAAACGCAATCTGTCAAGTTTTCAGAAGAAATATCCTTCGTTGGATATTTTTGTACAAAATGAATCAATCGCAGAGAGAAAAGAAATCGTATCTGAAAGTGATTTGGTAAAAAGTGCATTGGAAGAGAAAGGGCGAATAGAAAAACGCTTCTGGCTTGAAAGTGGGAAAGAAGTAAAAATGGGCGAAGAACCTTATGCAGACACAGAAGATGGACAGAAACTGTTGAATTCCAGTTTACAAGTATATGTAAAACATCGTGAAATAGTATTAAAGCGTTTATTCCAAATGATTCATCAATATGATGAAGATGGAAATATAAAACCTGAATATGAAGAAGAAATACATAATCTATTTTTGAAAAGAGGAGTTAAATTGGAAGGCTCAAAAAATATCAACCATCTGCATAATTTATGGATTTTAGATGATAAATATACGGTGTTTTCAAATAACTTCAATGCTTTAAGTACAACACAAGGGCAGGCATTGTCTGATATATACATCTGGGCTGATGATCCCGAAAAAACAAAAGAAATTCTAATCGTAGAATTAAAATCAACTACCAAAGCACATAATGCAGGAAGTAAAGAAGAGGGAATGATAGCTCAAGTAAAAAGGTACGCAAAATCTTTTTATAACGACCCTCGCAAACACATAAATTGGAATGTCAACACCAATGATGTTTTGTACACTGGTATTATAATAGCCAATAAACACGATATACAAAAAGAATTAACATCAGATAGTGCTCCCGGCTACTCGCATAAAATACCATTTTTAAATGATTCGTATTATTTTGATGATGCATTTCATCCTGTAGGAAATAATATATCAATTAAAATGAATATTAGAATTGAGTTATATTCTTTTGAAGATATACATCAGTTGGCGAAAGACAGAAATGATGTGTTTATTAAACTACTTAAAAATGAGTACTCTATAAATCCCATAGAAGACAAAGAGATTACAAGTCAAGAGTAGTATATGTCTCAAATCCTTTATAAATATCTGGATATTAACGGAGCTAAATGTATGATTGGAAATAAGAATCTCCAATTTACTAATGCATCACAGCTGAATGATCCGTTCGACTGTCATCCTAAATTGATAGACTACTCCAATGTGCCGGATATTATAGCCAAAGATGAAATTCATAAACAATGGGAACAAGAAGTAAAAGAAAATAAAGCTCTCAACCTGCGTAATGACACCTGGCTATGTAGTTTGTCAAAAGTCAATGATTCATTATTGATGTGGAGCCATTATTGCTATAATCATAAGGGCGTATGTATTGGTCTGAATATAGATAAAGTAATGGCATGTGTTCCTCCTATGTTCGGAACTATGTATCTAAAACCTTTAGTTTTTGATGTGCAATACCAAGATATAATAGAACGACCAAACGCATATTATTCCAAAGAAGCCCAATGGGGTTATCAATGGTGTACAAAGGCAAAAGATTGGGCGTATGAACAAGAAGTGCGTTTGGTTATGCCAAAGCCATCAGCTATGTATGCTGCATTTACACCAAGTCAAGCAGAAGTAGCAAAGAAAAATAAGCATAAAGTCTGGGATTGGAAAGAAATACATCATTATTTGCCTTTGAAGGGTGATTGTTACGATTGCATCTATTTTGGCGTAAAGATTGACCCGAAGGAAAAAGAGAAAATCATCAACTATGTGCTGAAGAAACTCAATTCGGATACCAAACTATACCAAATGCAAGTGGACGAAAACGCCTTCCGCCTCAAAGCAGAACCAATAATAGAAAAATAATGCCCTGTCCGCGTAATTCTGCAAAAAAATAAAAAAAGTTGCTTTTGAGGTGATAGATTTTAGGTCTTTTTTGACTTATATATGGAGGGGGATATATAAACACAAATCAATTAACACAAAACACAACGGATAACAGATTATCTAAGATATGAGTACAAAAAAATCTACACGGTTTTATAACGATCGCCGCATACGTGCTGTTTGGAGTGATGAAGAAAACAAATGGTACTTCTCGGCTACGGATATCGTGCGCGCTATCAATGACGAACCGGATTATGTCAAAGCCGGTAACTATTGGCGGTGGCTAAAGAAAAAACTTAGTGCATCTGGAATTCAACTCGTGAGCGGCACTCACGACTTCAAATTCGAGGCTCCGGACGGCAAACTGCGCAAAGCGGATGTGTTAGATTATGAAGGGGTACAATTGCTTGCAAAGCACTATCCGAATACAAAAGCCGGGGCATTCTTCGATTGGTTCTCATATGCTGATAATACCATAGACGGGCAAAGCCGAAAGAAAGCCTACGATTTGTTTGAGAGTGGTATTCTCAACACTTTGGAACCCGGTTCAATCAAATGTTTACAACAGATACATGCTTATATCTTCGGTGGTCTGTATGATTTTGCGGGACAGATACGCACCAAGAATATCAGCAAAGGTGGATTCACGTTTGCCAACGCACTACATTTCTCTACCATCTTGCCGACCATAGAGTCCATGCCCGAGACAACATTTGATGAGATTGTCAGCAAGTATGTGGAGATGAACGTAGCACATCCCTTTATGGAAGGCAATGGACGCAGTACGCGTATCTGGCTGGACCTCATTTTCAAACGCTCACTCAAAAAATGTGTTGACTGGAGCAAAATAGACAAGAACGACTACTTGGCTGCAATGCGCAAAAGCCCCGTGGATGACAGTGCCATCCGCGAACTGCTCCGCAATGCGCTGACCGACCAAATCAACGACCGCGAACTATTCATGAAAGGAATAGACTATTCCTATTACTACGAACAGTCGGAGAACTAATCGACAGAACGAAGTGGCGGAGAACAAGAAGCTTAACCATGCCCTGTCCGCATAAAAACATAGAGGAATAGATGGACAGAAATAGAAAGTTGCGGGGAGCGCCTCAAGGGCGCTTTTCTTTGTTAACCACACTACAAAAACAGACGAGCCGGAACCAGTGATATTTGCCCATTTACGCCAAGATGTCTTGGTATTCGTCGGTGCGGGTCAGCACTTTCTGCGCATAGGAGCAGACAGGGATAATCTTGCGGTTGTTGGCGTGTGCCAAGTCCACCGCTGCCATCACTAATTGCCGTGCAATCCCTTTGCCCTCAAAGCCCTCAAAAACCCGCGTATGGTCAATAATCATCCGTTCAGGCGTTGGGCGGGAGTAGGTCATTTCGCCGACCTGTACCGGTTCCGTGCATGCGCCTTCTTCGGTAGTTCTCATCCACGCCTCAAAAATGCCGTTCTTTTCGGTCTCGTTGTGTTGAATAGTAATCATGGTGCTCTATATTTAACAGTCGTTCTTTTATTTCTTGTCCGTATGCATAGCCGCCTAATTTGCCGTGCGCGGCGATGACGCGGTGGCAAGGGATGAGCAATGCTACGGGGTTGGTTCCGACGGCTTGTCCGACCGCTTGTGCAGATTTGCAACCGACCATCCGGGCTATCTCTCCGTAACTGACCGTCTTGCCATACGGAATGGTCAGAAGAGCCTGCCAGACGCGCTGCTGAAATGCTGTACCTTTCGGTTGGACTATAATCCGACCGTCAGTCTTTCCGCCCATAACAGCATTCTCCGTCTGCTTGCCTGCAAAATAATCGTCCAGCCATCGTCGCACTTCATCAAAGATAGGAAGAGAAGATGTTGCTTGCGTTTTTTCTTCCCCGAACCGCAGACCGGTTAGTGCTTCTCCGTCGCTCTCGATGACGATAGGTCCTAATGGCGAGTCATATGCTGCGGTATAGAGGGTCATAGCAGTTTTGTGGCTTCAAACATCCGGCGGTAGGCAGCCGTTTTCTTTTCCAGTGATAGCGGATGACGCCTGACAATCAGTTCGGGCTTGCCGGCTGGATAGGCAGGCAGGGGTGCTCCGTCTCAACTATGGGATGCGCGCAGCAATTCGGTAGTTAGGATAGCCATAGTCAATACTTATAGTTGAGTTTCTTGCGGAGGTTCTTGGGTAGTGCATGGCGGTTGAGGAAGAGATAGGTAGTGTTGAGCATCAGGTAAGGAGAGTATCACGACCATGAGAAATTGAGCACTTGATTAAGGCCTATATGGACTAAGTTAGGTTCGTGACAGATTACACACGGACTATGCCGCTCAATAAACGTTAAGAGACGTGGTGCATCTCCACCGGTAAGAAAGACACAGTCCGGTTTAAGCACATTAATATATCCTTCTATTTCAAAGATGATACCTTGCAAGACTCCAACTCTAATAGCATCAACGGTATTACGCCCAAGAGGTGGAGAAGGCAGTTCGTCACTAATCTCAACAAGTGGTAATTGCGCCGTTCTATCGTGAAGGACATGGAGTCTCATCGCCAGTCCGGGAGCTATATTGCCGCCACGAAAGACACCATCCGCCGAAACAAAATCATAGGTAATGGCAGATCCGGCATCGATAATCAAAAGATTGGTATCGAGTTTAATAGCCGTTGCTCCAATAGCTGCCGCAAGCCTATCCAAGCCGAGTGTTTCGGGCGTCTCATAGCCATTGACAAGAGGGATAGGTGTAGTATGGTCAAAAATGGTATATCGAAAATCTGTCAGGGCATCAAGGTCAGCAGATTGCAACGGAACAACCGATGATATGATACAACGGATATTGTCATTTTCTGCATCATTTACCCCAAATGGTAAACCTGTCAGGGCATTAAGGTCTTTAACGACCAATGTTTCAACGATATGACCAAGGTCGTCAAAGAGTGCGACCTTGGTCAATGTATTTCCCCTGTCAACGGTCAGGTTCATAGATATAAGAAGCGTTTAATAGACTTCTTAGGTGTTTTCTCAAACTCTGTGTTATGGATGATGATAGCAGAGATTTGTTCATAGGCAGCAATACGGGCATTAAGATCTTTCCTATTCTGCTCCATTGCCTCTTGCAAGGTCTGTTCGTTAAGTCCTTCCTTGTCCGCGGCTTCCATATCCGGATAGACCAGTGCAACCAATTTAGTACCTTCGCGTTGAATAACTAAAGACTCGGAGATATAGGGCATATTGTTGAGTTTTTCCTCAATCTCCTCCGGATAAATGTTTTGACCATTGGGTCCTAATAACATGGTTTTAGAGCGACCTTTGATAAAGATAAATCCATCCCTATCGATAATACCTAAGTCACCGGTTTTGAGCCACCCATCCTTGGTCATAATCTGTTCAGTAGCTTCGGGATTATTATAATATCCGTACATGCAGTTTTCGCCCCTTACCTCAATTTCTCCAACTCCCTCTGCATCAGGATTGGTAATACGCGCCTCCATCAATCCGTCAAGGGGTCTTCCGCAAGAGAAAGGTTTGAAGTGATCATAGGGTGTATAGGAGATCAGTGGCGCACATTCGGTCATACCATATCCAACCGTCAAGGGGAACTTAATTTTATGTAAGAAGTTCTCGACTTCAGCATTCAGAGGTGCTCCCCCGATAATCACTTCTCGGAAAGAAGCTCCAAAGGCATTGATGAGTGTTTCCCTGATTTTCTTATAAATCACCTCGTCAAGGAAAGGCACTTTAAGTACCCAAGAGACAGGCGCTTTGGTAATCTGGGGAACGATTATCTTCTTGTATATTTTCTCAAGGACGAGAGGGACAGAGAGTATTGTAGTCGGTTTAACTTCCTCAAAGGCTTTAAGCAAGATTTTGGGTGCCGGTGTTCTGCCAAGCAGATAACAATGTCCTCCCGCTGCGAGACAGCTCATGAAGTCAAAGGCGCACCCATAGGCATGTGCAAGGGGCAAGAATGCGACATGTCGGCATCCCGGGTAAACGAGTTTGGATTGGAAAGCAAGTTTGATATTACCCGCCATTGCATTACAAGGCGTGATGACTCCTTTAGAAAATCCGGTCGTACCGGAAGTATAATTGATTGAGAGTACCTCTTTATTGTCTCTTGGAGCGAAATGCACATCGTCAGGTGTCATTCCATTCGGAAACGCCTTTGCGAAGGCTTTAGATGCCGCCTCATAGTCGGCACTTTTGGCATCGGAGCGTTTAGCAATGATATGCAAGTCGGACAAAGAATAGACAACGCGCATGGCATCGAGCTGTTCCAACTCAATTCCCTCCCAAATAGCATCGGTGATAAAGAGCAATTCAGAATCGGAGTGATTGAGAATATGCAAAGCGTCATCAGCCGTAAAGTCTTGCATGATAGGAACCAAGATAGCTCCATAGGTCATGGTAGCCAGATAGACAGTTACCCAATGCACATTATTCCGCCCCATGAGGGCTACTTTATCGCCTTTTTTGACTCCAGCCTGCTTGAATAGATAATGGTATTTCCAAATCTCCTCTGCCAGTTGTCCAAAGGTAAGCGTATTAGTAGTGCCATAGTCTGTTACGGCTTCAAGAGCGAAATTCTCACGGAACGTACGCTCAAACATGTAGATGAGGTTATCCTCTCTTTGGGTTAACATAATCGTAAGGTATTATTGCGGCAAGGTGATGACATCATCCACCGGTATGGTTTCATTTTTAGGGGAAACAGAAAGGATGGAGTCCACAACAAAGATGGAGTTACCTCGCCACGGTAAGGTGCCAAAATATCGTTTCCAATGAAGCTTCATTTTATTGGAAGCAGCGGAATTGATTAGCTCCGCGATACGCTCATCCTCAACCGAGAATTTAAACTCATTCGACTGAATAGTAGCGTTACTATTCTTGGAATTATATCCGGTCTGGATCATTTTTCCTTCCCAGGTCTTAAAGATAAATCCTTCTTCTTGGAAGTAATTGATATCACCCTCATTAATACCCCGGGCATATACAAAGAAGAATCTAAAATAGATAAATGCGGATAAACCGATAATGAGTAATGTAAGGACCCATGTCCATGCTTTAGCGGCTTTAGTCATATAAAATGTTATTAAAAATTATTCCGACCGCAAAGGTACAATATTTATTTGAGATGTGCAAATTATTTTATGCAATTTTTCAAATTGCTCGTCAAATTGCTCATTAGAGCAAGTTCCATACGCAGAAAGTCTCAAACGGATACGTCTTTCTTCGGGTACGGGAAGATAAGCCAAATGCAATCCGAGCGCAGGCAATGTATTTTCCCACTCTTCTAAAATAATCGCCAACGCCGACTCGGGAATACCGGAGACAGTGAGCGTCTTATGGATGATATTCTCCTCTCCTGTAGGGAAACGTTTTAGGATATCGGGTACGACCTGCTGCTCCATGGCGACTTTCATTTCCCGGGGGACTCCCGGTAAGTTATAAATAAGTTTGCCATCTTGCAGCCACAACATAATCGGTGCCGTCCCAACAGCGTTAGGCAGTATAATAGCGTCCTTGGGGACAAGCCACTGGGTATCAGTCAAGCGGTTGAGCACCTGCGGTCGGTCTTTATAGAGTTCGTAGATATGCTTTTTGACCTGCTCATCCGGGACTAAAAAAGTGTGAAAATAATCACAAAGTACATTTTTGGTAATATCGTCTTTAGTAGGTCCTAATCCCCCCGTCGTGAGGACGACATCGGCATGAGATAAAGCATAGGTCAAAGCATTCTTAATATGGTCAGGCTCATCATGCACCGAGAGAATCTCGTATAATTCGATACCGGCTTGATTCAATTTCTCAGCCATCCACGCCGAATTGGTATCAACGACCTGTCCGATAAGCAGTTCGTCCCCGATAGTAATTATGTCTGCTTTCATTTCGATTGTTTGAACCACTCGTCCGCTGTGAGACAAAGTTCATCGTACCAAGTTTGTCCGAACCGAGCGATAAGAGGTTCCTTTAAGAATTGGTATAATCTGATTTTATTTTTTCTACCTTTTACTTGTGCAGGATGGCAGATGTCCCAACGATGGTATTCAAGACCAACACGCTTCCCCACCCTCACCTCTCTTATGGGATAGAGTCTGCAGCTAATGGGCTCCGGACCGCCATAAAGTGAGCAAATTGTACAACCGTTTTTATGGGTAGCAAAGACGCAGTCCTTTCCGTCTATAATCGATGTGACAAGTTCGCCGGAAGGATCTTTATAGGCAACCGGTCTAATCGGGCTAACGGCTTCAATCCGCACTACTTCTTCATCAGTAACCGGCGCTCCGGCATCGCCTTCGACACAACAAGCACCTTTGCAGGCCTCCAAGTCGCAACAGAAGTATTTTTCAATAATATCCAGCGTAACCAAGACTCCGTCAATGTCGAACATGGTTATTTTTTATATTTATAGCGTGAAACTGTTTTGCCCTTGGCAATAGCAGCCAATTTAGACTTGACAAACTGCTTGCGAATAGGCGAAATTCTATCGGTAAAAACATGTCCTTCGAGATGGTCATACTCGTGTTGGACAATTCTTGCTTTGAAGTCCGTATAGGTGTCCTCGTGCCAATTAAAATCTGTATCTTGATAGCGGATTGTAATCGTTTTGGGTCGTACAACATTTTCGCTAATACCGGGCAAGGAAAGACAACCCTCCGAATATGTTGCTTTCTCGTCCGACTCCTCTATAATCTCAGGATTAATAAATACCTGCTTGAAGTCTTTACATTCTGGATAATCGTCCCCTAACTCGGAGCCGTCCACGACAAAGATGCGTTTAGAGAGTCCGATTTGCGGAGCCGCTAAGCCGCAGCCTTCTGCGACTGTCAGCGTTTCAAACATATTGTCGGTAAGCTCTGAGAGGTTGAGTTCTCCTTCAGACACAGGTTCAGTAGGCTTACGCAGTTCGGCTTTGCCGTATAGATATATAGGTAAAATCATTAATAGAAATCGTTAGTAAATAGTAGATAAGTAGTCTTCGAGTATAATACAAGCAGCCAATTTATCCACGACCGATTTGTCTTGTCGTTTCATTTTAGGCATACCGCCGACAATCATCGCCCGATGAGCTATTGTGGATGTAAAACGTTCATCAAACTCCGTCAGTTTGATGTTGGGAAAAGCCTTTTTAAAATTATTAATAAATGGTCTAATATAAGTCATAGACTCCGAGTCTTGCCCATTAAGTTGAGTAGGATGTCCAATAACGACTTCATCCACGGGTTCCCTTCTGAAATAGTCCGCGAGCCATATCAATAACTCATTGGTAGGAACGGTAAGCAAGGGATTAGCCGTAATCCGAAGCGTGTCGGTGACGGCTAATCCAGTGCGTTTACGACCATAATCAATAGCGAGTATTCGCCCCATTATTTATTAAGTTCGTCGTTGATTTGGTTGTATTTATCTTCCATACCGAAGCGGTAATAGAGTCCTTTGAGTACAATCATATTCTCACGGTCTTCGGGTGCCATTTTGTGTGCTTCCTCAAAGAAGGGCAATGAAAGTTTGAAAGTCTCATTCATCTCATTAAGAGCAGCCTTATACTCTTTCGGGTCGTTAATAAGACTAGCCGCCTCATTGAGTTTAACGCCTTGGTTGTAATATACACGACCTTTACCAGCCATAGCATCAGCCATAGAAGGGTCAATAGCCAGTGCTCGGTCGAAATCAGCGAGAGCTTCCTCGTAATGTCCTCTATTCTCATCAAGGTTGCCCTTAATATAGTGATATTGCGCTACATTAGGTTCGCGCTCGATTGCCTCGTTCAGGTAGTTAATTGCTTGCTCTTGTTGGTTAGAGAACAAGTAATAGTTGATAAGGTTCTGAAGGAACCAGGGTTCTTGCGGGAACATGTTAATAGCGTCGGTCAGTACGCGTACAAAATTAGCGGTATCCTTCAGGGTCACATACTCTTGATAGAGAAACTGGTTGCAAGCAATGGCTTCCACCTCACCATTCTTCATCTGCTCGAAGATAGCGATAGCTTCGTTATGCAATTCAGCTTGAACAGCGAACAGTCCAGCATAATACATGTATTGGTAATAGGTAGTGTCCTTAGGCAATTGCGCTTGGAGTTTGGGATCCTGCATCATGGGCAGATTAGGCATGTCAAGATGTTTCTTGAACGCTTGATAAGCACCAAAATAGTCTTTACGATCGTTCAGCCAAATACCATAGCTGATGAAGTTTTGACCTTTCCAATACTCCAGCATTTTCTTATTGATTGCGTTACGGGTCTTGAAGTCAACGACTTCACGACCTTTCTTATCCAATGTCGGAATCATCGCCAGTTCATCGGCTTTAAGCCAATAGTCATAAGACTCCGAGATTGCCAATCCGGCTTTCTCTTGGTCAAGTCCGCCATTGAGAACGGCTTGCATATTGAGGGCATTATTTTGTTGATAACCAATAAGACCTGCGACGAAATATGTCTCAGCCAAGTCTTTGGTTTCCTCGTTCTTAATAGCCTCTCCAATCAGTTGGCGGGCTTGTTCATAGTCAGCGGACTCTGTGTTGAGGGCTATTGATTTAGCTTTCTTCACATTTGCTTTTTGTGCTACGCAGCCAATGCTAATGAGCACGAGGGCTGCTAAAATGAAAGATTTTTTCATGATTTTATTGTTTATTATGTGTTTATTCTGTAGTGACATTATTGGTGTTATCAGCACTTTCCTGAACCTCAGCATTCTCGTTTGTTTCGGTGCTCTCCTCTTCTCTTGGAACAGTGCATCCGTACATGAGAGTATCGTTGCGTTTCTGGAGTTCAATAAGTTTAACGCCTTGTGTAGTGCGTCCCATAACGCGAATGGTATCCATTCTCATACGGATAGCGGTACCGCTCTTGGTAATGAGCATAAGGTCCTCATCATCAGTGACTGCATGTAAGCCTACGAGTTGTCCTGTTTTATCCGTCAAGTTCATGGTCTTAACACCTTTTGCGCCACGATTGGTAATACGATATACGGATTCTCCGTCCTCATCATCAAGTCGTGTGCGTTTACCGAAGCCATTCTCGGAAACAACGAGAATAGTCTTGTCCGAATTAGGTTCAACACAAACCATGCCAATTGCGCGGTCCTTGCCGTCCTCATCCAGATTAATAGCACGTACGCCGGTAGCGGTACGTCCCATCGGTCTAACTGTATTTTCGGGGAAGCGCACTAACTTACCATTATAGGAAGCGATGAGCATTTGGCTCTCTCCATCGGTGAGTGTTACGCCGATGAGAGCATCACCTTCGCGCAGGCCAACGGCATTAATACCATTAGCACGCGGACGGGAATAGGCTTCCAAGGTTGTCTTCTTCATTAAGCCGTTCTTGGTAGCAAAAATGAGGTAGTGGTTCTCCACAAATTCCCTATCCTCAAGTCCTTTCACGTTAATAAAGGCACAAACCTTATCATCTTTATCAAGGTTGATGATATTTTGGATTGCACGACCTTTAGACTGTCTGTTTCCTTCGGGCAGTTCATAGACTTTCTGCCAATAGAGTCTTCCTTTTTCGGTAAAGAAGAGCATAGTGGAGTGCATGGATGCCGTGTGTACATACTCTATAAAGTCCTCATCTCGGCTAGAAGAAGCCCGACGGCCTATGCCTCCACGGCCTTGCTGCTCAAATTCAGAAAGGTTGGTGCGTTTGATATAACCGAGGTGGCTGATGGTAATCACCATATCGTCATCGGCGTACATATCTTCGGGATTGAACTCGGTCGCCATCTTAACGACTTTGGTTCGGCGCTCATCTCCGTATTTGGCTTTAATTTCCTCGCACTCGTCAACAATAATATTATATCGCAAGATTTCGTTAGCAAGAATATCCTCCAGGTGAGCAATCAGTTTCTCCAAATCTTCGTACTCCTGCTTCAATTCATCTATACGCAGTCCAGTAAGTTGGCTGAGCCTCATGTCCACGATAGCCTTGGATTGCAGATTATCGATACCGAAGCGTGCTTCCAAATTAGCCTGTGCATCTGCCGGTGTTCTGCTCGCACGGATAATCTTAACGACCTCATCGATATTGTCCACCGCAATAATCAAACCCTCCAAGATATGGGCTCTATCTTGCGCTTTCTTAAGTTCAAAGCGTGTTCTGCGGGTAACAACCTCCATGCGGTGTTCAATGAAGTTAGTAATCAAGTCCTTGAGATTCAAAAGCATCGGACGGCCTTTTACCAATGCAATGTTGTTGACACTAAAGCTGGACTGCAGGGCAGTAAACTTATAGAGTTTATTAAGGACGACTTGGGCATTGGCATCACGTTTAATCTCAATCACAATACGGATATCGCGTTTAGACTGGTCACTAATCTCGGAGATACCTTCAATCTTCTTGTCGCTCACCAAGTCGGCGATATTCTTAACGAGGTCTGCTTTGACAACGCCGAAAGGCAGTTCCGTAATGACAATATGTTCACGACCGTTATCCTCTGCTTCGATTTCGGCATTAGAACGAATCACTACGCGTCCGCGTCCGGTCTCGAAAGCGTCGCGTACGCCTTGATAGCCATAGATTGTACCACCGGTCGGAAAGTCAGGTGCCGTAATATATTGCATCAGTTCTTCCACCGAAATAGCCTCAGGTATCTCAACGCCTTGCGCTTTCGCCTCATCGATGGCAATCTGCCGTTTAACATATGCAACGCAACCGTCCATAACCTCCCCGATATTGTGGGTTGGCATATTGGTCGCCATACCTACGGCAATACCTGTAGCGCCATTAACAAGCAGATTAGGGAATCGGCAGGGCAGCACAACAGGTTCGCGTAATGTGTCATCGAAGTTTAGCTGCATGTCCACGGTATCTTTATCGATATCCGAGAGCATCTCTTCTGCAAGTTTACTTAGGCGTGCTTCAGTATAACGCATCGCCGCAGCCCCATCGCCGTCTATATCACCGAAGTTACCCTGTCCGTCTACCAAGAGATAGCGCATGTTCCAGGGCTGTGCCATGCGCACCAAAGTACCATAGATAGAGCTATCACCATGCGGATGGTATTTACCCATAACCTCACCGACGATACGTGCGGATTTCTTAGTGGGTTTATCGCTTGTATTGCCCAATTCATTCATACCGAACAGAACACGTCTCTGTACGGGTTTAAGTCCGTCTCGCACATCGGGCAAGGCACGAGCGACAATCACACTCATCGAGTAATCGATATACGAGGATTTCATTTCCTCGTCAATCTTCACCGGAATAATTCTGTCTTCAGTCATTGTATATAACGTATATAAAAAATTTAGCAACCCTGTCGTGATTCAAATCACGGCACAAAAATACAATTTTCAGCTGAGATATGCAAATAAATTTGCGATTTTTTATCATTTTTAGCCGTTTTAAGCGATTTTTGTTCTTCTACCGACTTAGTATCGATTAACAATGTTCAATTCGTTAGAAGGCATAATTCAACGAGAGCAGTCCATGCAAAATCTGCGAAATACATTAAAAAAGCAAAAAAAATTTGGTAGTATCATTTTTTTTTTGTACTTTTGCACGCTCTAAGGTTAAAAGAGCAATACGGGAAGTAGTTCAGTCCGGTGGAATACCTGCTTTGGGAGCAGGGGGTCGCAGGTTCGAATCCTGTCTTCCCGACCATGACTCAAGTAAAAGAGGCTTTAGCCGTAACGACCATTAAGCCTAAAGATAAGCTTCTATCAATAGATTTCAAAGAGATCTGGCGTTACAGGGACTTAATGTTCCTGTTTGTGAAACGTAATATCATCACCCAGTATAAGCAAACCATTTTAGGTCCTCTCTGGTTTTTCATACAACCGGCGATGACGGTTATTATGTACATGGTGGTCTTTGGCGGGATAGCCGGTATAGGTACGGATAACAGGCCTCAGGCCTTGTTCTATTTAGGCGGCATATGCTGCTGGCAATACTTTTCGGATTGCTTGGGCAAATCCAGTGGTACTTTTTTGTCCAACGCCGGTATTTTCGGTAAAGTGTATTTTCCGAGACTGGTGAGTCCCCTTTCTGATATTATTTCCAATCTGGTACGATTCGGCATACAATTTATGCTATTCTTGATCGTGTATGCCTACTACCTCATATGGCCCGGTACATTTACCGTTGAACCCAATTGGACGATACTGCTTGTGCCGTTTGAGATTGTGTTGTTGGCTGGTTTAGCATTAGGTTTCGGACTGCTATTTTCGTCCATGACTACGAAGTATCGTGACCTTAATATATTACTAAGTTTCTTTGTCAGCCTATGGATGTACGCGACACCGGTTATCTATCCGTTATCAACGATTAGTAATCCTTACATCAAATTGGCGATGCAGTTAAATCCATTAACCGGAATAGTGGAGTTCTTTAAGTATGGTTTCTTAGGCGCCACTACCCCACCCGAATGGTGGATGTTAGGATATAGTTTCGGGTTCATGGTTGTGATGCTTTTCTTCGGTATTATCGTATTCAATAAGGTTCAAAAATCCTTTATGGATACTGTCTAATCTATTATTATGAAACAGTTGACTATCCTTTACTACACCTTTATGGTCCTTGCTGTAGCTATTCTCAGCTGCGGTTATTTCCTGATTACCAAACAGATTTTTATTCCGCTCAATCCCCTTGAAGACATTGCCATGACCATACAGTATTGTGTGCTTTTCGCGGTACTGATAGGTATTCCATTTGCGTTATGGTATCCCAAATATGTTTGCAAGAAACGCTTATCGGCAATAGAGGATAAAGCTGAGCAGGAGCAGGCATATATCAAAATCTCCCGTTTACGGATAGTTATCGTCGGGCTCTGTTTGGTTCTTGCCTCATGCGCTTATATTCTTATGGGATGCTATAAATCGATGATATGGCTGACGGCAATAACCGCGATAGCCTGGTATTTCACGAAGCCGACAGAAGGCAAAAAGGCATTGGAACTCAGCGGGGAGGATTATTAATGACAATCGCAGTAGATTTTGACGGCACTATAGTAACCCATGCCTATCCGGCGATAGGCAAGCCTATTCCCTTTGCGATAGACACGCTTCGCCGCCTACAGAGTGAAGGTGGTCATCAGTTGATTTTATGGTCCTGCCGTGAGGGGCAGTTGCTTCAAGAGGCAATAGATTACTGCCACGAGAGGGGATTGGATTTCTATGCGGTTAACAGCAATTTTCCCGATGAGCCTCAAGACGGTTTAGGTGCTCGCAAATTAACAGTTGATCTTTTTATTGACGACCGGAATCTCGGCGGACTACCCGACTGGGGTGTTATCTACCAAATGGTGATGTCCGGCAATCCCTTTCGACCCTTCGGCGAGCAAACCTATTATACCTCTCAAGAAACCCATGAAAATAGAAAGCCCGCTAAAAAAGGACTATGGAAATTGCTCTTCGGAAAATAGAGCCCTTAGACTTACCCCTGCTTTATCTATGGGAAAATGACGACGCTGCATGGCCGGATGGGGCTGTGCATAATCCGTTGTCCCAAAAAGACCTCAGGGATTATATTCTTTCATCGACCGGTGATATCTATAAGGATGGTCAACTGCGTTTAGTCATCATGAAAGGCGAAAATGCCATCGGCTGCATCGATTTATACGACTTTGACGTTCGTAACCGCCGTGCTGCTGTGGGAGTTTACATCGCTCCTTCCTTCCGCCGCCAAAGATATGGCGAGCAAGCCTTGACATTGCTGATTGATTATGCCAAACGACACCTGAACATGCGTTTACTCTACACGTATGTACAATGCGCCAATATTGCTTCGACCAATCTATTCCGCAAACAATTTACCCCCTCCAACGCCATTCCTTCATGGACATTAGAGGGGGCTTCTTACTTATTCTACAAAAAGTTTAATTAGTCTTTACTTGAGACTACTATCTCTCTATTCCTCGCATATCGAATACTTTGCCGTTATGAAGGATGAGGATTTGTCCGTTACGAATCATTTTAACAGGATGTGCCGTAGCGTCAATCATCTCTAAATCGGTTACGTCCTGTGGTGCTTGCCATTCGGTACCAATGACCTTCATGTCGAATATTTTCACAACATTTTTTTGATATGTACAAATTTATCTGCATTTTTTGTCATAAACAAATAAAAAAGCCTGTTGCCAAGTGCAACAAGCTTCTTCTATATTAATCAGTTTATCGGCGCGAACCTGCTGAAACGCTTGAGCGTCCACCTCCACTTCCGCCGGAGAAACCGCCTCCACCTGAGAAACTACCTCCACCTGAGAATCCGCTACCGGAAGAGAAACTACTGCGACTACCTCCCGAGTAATTGCTATGGGAAGAGCCTGCATTGTAACTACTCCGTGTGCTTGTACTCCCCGAATAGGATGCGCGAGAAGCACCACTGTTGTATGAGTTACGGGTTGTAGTAGTTCCGGTCGTATAGGTATTGCGCGCAGGTGCGGTAAAAGAGGAATTTGTTCGACTCTTAGCCGTCGTGGTGGTTGTAGTCGCTGTTGCCGCAGCTTTAGACGACGCCATGCGTGTACTTCCGGATACTGCTGTGCTTGCTCCACGTGAGTTAGCGGACACCGAAGAGCGCGTACCTGCTGCCGTGGCGGCAGACCCAGTATGCTGTGCAGCTGTCATGGCGGCAGCCCCGTGTTTTTGTGCGGATGCTATATTGGAGCTACCGAATGTTCTGGTACTCATCTTGCTCTCCTGTACCAAAGGTTTACGCGCCGCCTCTGACATTTTAGCATTCGTGGCAAGAGGTTGCGTTGCGCGAGCTGCCGTGGCGGCAGACCCGGCGTGCTGTGCAGCTGCCATGGTTGCAGTTCCGCCTCTCTGTGCAGCCGCTGTGGCTGTAGTCGCTGTGCGTGAAGCGGCGGCAGGTTGTACCGAGCGGGCAGCTACTACGGCATTTTGAGAACGCTCAAGGGCGGGACGAGTTGCGGCTGCGGTAGGCGATTGAGCGCGAGTAGCGCGTTGCGCTGCAAACTGCGAAGCTCCCATCTGACGCTCAGCCGTGCGGGCATACATTGCATCATGTGCATAGCGCGATACCTCATGGGTGTGACGATATGAGCAAATCGGTCTGTAACTGCAGTAATGATGGCAGCGATGCCAATACCAATCATAGGCATAGGGATGCCACGAGTACCACCAATGGGGATAGAAATCCCAGTAGTAGGGGCTGTGCCAATACACATAATGGGGTCCCCAGAACCAATCATATAAATAAGGTCTATAGTAATAAGTCGGTACGATTACATATTTAGTACCATAGATATATTCATCACCGACAATCTCCACCGAGACCTGCGAGGTCTGCTCATCTTTTTTAACCACAATGGAAGCTACATCTTGGTAGATATCCTTAGCCAAAATAGCCTGTAAGACAATGAGTCGCGAGTTGCCTTCTCCGGTTTCTACCACACGAAGATAGTCCACAATGCCATCGCCGTTGAGGTCTAAGTTATTGAACGCAGAATCCGGATTGTTGAGCATGGTCTCAAATTGTTCCAAGTTCTTAGCTTCAGCAAAGAGTTTAGCCACGACGCGCAGGTCCAACCCCTGCGAGATGTCGCTATTGGTAGCTGAGACGGTCACCGTCTCGTCAGCGCGGACAGTCATAGTTCCCATCATGAGGGCGGCTGTCAAAAGAAGAAATAGTTTTTTCATCTTACACGAGTTTTAAATTGTGATACATCTTCTCCTTCTTCGTCCGCATGTAAAATGCGTTATAGGGATTCGGAGCAATCTCTATTGCTATATTCTCTACAATAACTATGCCATAACTCTCCAGCCCCACTCTTTTGACCGGATTATTGGTCATCAAACGGAGTTTTTTAGCGCCCAAGGCGCTGAGTATTTGCGCTCCTACTCCATAGTCTCTTTCGTCGGGTCGAAAGCCGAGGTGGATATTGGCTTCAACGGTATCCTCGCCTTGCTCTTGGAGTTTATAGGCTCTAATCTTGTTCATCAAGCCGATTCCTCTACCTTCTTGGTTCATATAGACGATAACCCCTTTTCCTTCCGCTTCAATCATCTGCATAGCCTTATGTAGTTGTTCGCCACATTCGCATCGCATAGAGCCGAAGATATCTCCAGTTGCACAGGAAGAGTGTACGCGGCATAAAACGGGTTCATCCTCCCTCCACTCTCCTTTGGTGAGCGCGATATGCTCAAGACCTGTGGTTAAGTCCCTAAACGGGGTGAGTTTAAACTCTCCATAGGCTGTCGGCAGGAAAACCGTTTCGCCCCGCTCAAGTAAAGGCGCCGGTGCCGCAGTGGCAGCGGATGCGGTAGCTGTGCTGCCAAGAGATAAGCGGTACTTAATCAGATCTTGGATGGAGATAAGACAGAGGTTATAGGTTTTTGCCACCTCTTCCAACTGGGGCAGACGCGCCATCGTGCCGTCTTCGTTCATTATTTCTATCAACGCCGCTGCCGGTCTCAATCCCGCCAAACGGCATAAATCAATCGCCGCCTCGGTATGTCCTGCGCGCTGCAAGACCCCCGCGGGTTTGGCGTACAACGGGTTAATATGTCCGGGCCTGCCAAAGGTTTCCGGTTTGGAGTCCGGGTCCGCAAGGGCGCGTATGGTAGCAGCTCTATCATGGGCAGAAACACCTGTGGAACAGCCTTCTAACTTATCGACCGTCACAGTAAATGGAGTTCCCAACATGGAGGTATTGGTAGATACCTGATGCATCAGGTCTAATTCAGCACAGCGCTGCTCCGTGATAGGCACACATAGCACACCACGACCGTGCTGTAACATAAAATTGACTTTCTCTGGCGTAATCAGTTCTGCCGCTGTAATAAAATCTCCCTCATTCTCTCTATCCTCGTCGTCCACGACGATTACAAAGTCGCCTCGGGAAAAGGCTTGTAATGCTTTTTCGATTGAATCCATTTATCCTTAAATCTAACTGTATGCTTTATTATTCTTCGGGTTCGTCTCTTCATATGTTCCCATAAACGCTCCCAAACCTCGGGGCTAAAGAGTTGCGAGTCCGTTGTCGCTTTATATGTAAGGAAAACCCCTACAGGCAACATCGCGAAGGTAGAAATCCACATTCCGAGCCATGTCGGCCAAATGCCAGAGCGTGCATTATGCCAACCGGCATTATCAATGATGTAGTATATAACAAACATAATGACCGCGAGGACAACAGGGAAGCCCAGTCCACCTTTCTTGGTGATTGCTCCCAAGGGTGCCCCTATAAAGAAGAACACAAGACATGCCAAAGACAATGTAAACTTACGGTGCAGTTCAATCTCGTGTTTACGGATATAGCGTTGTTGTTCGTCTTGCACAATGAGATTGTATTCCACGAGGTCTTTTTGGGAACGCGCCTTGGAGACCGCTGTTGTCAGTGCTCTCAGTTGCTGAGACAAAGGCAGCGACCGATAGAGCGCTTCTAAGTCGTATTGTTCCGGTTTCTCGCCGTCAGCTAACGGAATTGCTTTGCGCTCAGGCGTGCGCTCACGACCAAAATAGTGGGCAGTCGTCATCACCGCGGCTTGTTTCATTTTCTGGTCCTCTAATATCAGTCTGGTAGAGTCTATCGAGAGGACAAGGTCGTGTATATCTTTCGCAATATGTTGGTTCTTAAGCACATCGTCATCAAATCGTGCCATATCAGTATTGAAATCGATGAGCAATTGCTGCTCCACGAAAGTTTCACGCCGATAGGGTATGGACTTGGTTGTACGGGTCGCTCGTTGTTGTTTCTGTTGAATATTTTCGAAAGACTCGCCCGAGTAGAGTTTGAGCAGCAAGTACTGCTTATCCTCTGTAAAATAGATGCGTCCGGAGTCCGCCACGATCACGGTGGCATCCTTGAAGCCCTTCGAGAAATCATATATCATCATGCCGTACATCATACCCGAGCGGACATTTTTATCCTTGACATAGATATTATAGCCCGGGATGTCATCACAGAACTGACCGACGGGAATATCGAGTTCCGGGTTTTTCTGCCTTAAGGAGAAAATCAGCGCCCAAAGTTTCACTTGCGATGCCGGCAGCACATAGTTGCTAAAAAGCAAAGCACCTATAGAAATTGCAATCGCCGTTATGTATAAAGGCCTCATGATTCGGAACAATGAAATGCCGGCTGCTTTCATCGCCGTCAGTTCGCTCCTCTCTCCTAAGTTACCGAAACAGATAATCGAAGCCAAGAGAACGGCTAAAGGCAATGCCAATTGCACAACCGATGCCACGGCATAGATAAAGAACTCCGCAAGGACTTTCAACTCTACCCCTTTCCCGACCAGGTCTTTCACATGAAACCATACGAACTGCATCAGCAGCACGAAGATACACATGAAAAGGGTCACCAAGAAGAGACCCAAAAAGTCCTTGAGCAGATATTTATCTATTTTTTTCAGCATCAATTGTTATCCTTGCAGGTCTTCTGTAAGGAAGCTGAGAGGCAGGAGGTCCTTCGCGCTATCAAAGACATATACACATGTCTCGCCATAAAGCAGTACTTGCATATTGCCGGGATAACGGTGCTCTGTCTCCACCATCACTTGTCGGCATGAGCCGCAAGGTGAGCCCGGCTCTGCGGTATAATGCCCATTGGTGAAACAAGCGATAGCGAGCATTGTTACCTTTTCCTCCGGATAGGTTGCCCCAGCAGCAAACAAGGCAGTACGCTCGGCACACAAACCGGAAGGGTAAGCAGCATTTTCTTGGTTAGAGCCCTTAATGATTACGCCATTCGCCAACTTAGCTGCCGCACCGACTTGAAAATGCGAATATGGGCTGTAGGATTTATGCACCTGCGCCTTCGCAACCTCAACAAGTTCTCTTTGTTCTTGATCCAGCTCATCCATTTGATAAATGGTAAAGGTGGATGTAAGCTCTTTCTTTTTCATAATATTTTGATTTGGCGCGCAAAGATACATATTTTTTTTGAGATATGCAAATAATAAATCAAATTTTGACAAAATTGAGCATATATTGGAAAATTAGGGAATTTTGTGCATCGTCTCCAGATAGATGTCTTGACTTTCGGGGTGATTTTCCGGCGAAGAGTCGGCAGGAGAACGTATGTCTCAAGGTTTAGTCAGCGATGTCGGCTGTCGGATTCGGTGAGAACTCGGTCAGCACCCGATCAGCACCCGATCAGCACCCGATGAGCACCCGATGCAGATACGGCGCAAGTATTATATACCATTTTGTCAGTAGGGACTGCCAATATGGCATATATATTGAGTTCATTGGCAAATGGCACGGAAGTTGATAGTTGAGGGTTAGGAGTTCTTGCAGAACTCTAAATTTAAAATACAATAAAAAAAAACTAAATAATATGAAAGTACAACCATTAGCAGATCGCGTATTAGTTCGCCCGATGGCGGCTGAGACGAAGACAGCTTCCGGCATTATTATTCCGGACAGCGCTAAAGAAAAACCCTTAGAGGGTAAAGTATTGGCAGTCGGCAACGGCACCAAAGATGAAGAGATGATCCTCAAAGAGGGTGATCAAGTTTTGTATGGTAAATATGCAGGCACTGAGATTGAGATTGAAGGCGAGAAATTACTCATCATGCGTCAGTCAGATGTGTTAGCAGTAATTAAATAAGGAGATTAGATTATGGCAAAAGAATTGATGTATAATGTGGAGGCGCGCGAAGCCCTCAAACGTGGTGTTGACCAATTGGCAGATGCCGTTAAGGTTACCCTCGGTCCGAAAGGTCGTAATGTCGTTATTGACAAGAAATACGGTGCTCCCCAAATCACCAAAGACGGTGTAACGGTAGCGAAAGAGATTGAACTGCCCGATGCTCGCGAGAACTTAGGTGCTCAACTCGTTAAAGAGGTTGCTTCGAAGACCGGTGACCAAGCCGGTGACGGCACAACAACGGCTACCGTGCTCACACAAGCCATCGTGTCCGTTGGTCTTAAGAATGTAACCGCAGGTGCTAATCCGTTGGATTTGAAACGCGGTATGGACAAAGCCGTTGCTAAAGTGGTAGCCTCCATCAAAGAGCAAGCAGAGGAAGTGGGCAACGATTTCAACAAGATTGAGCAAGTAGCAACCGTTTCTGCCAACAACGACTCCGAGATTGGTAAACTCATCACCGACGCCATGCGTAAGGTCAGCAAAGACGGTGTTATCACCATCGGCGAAGCCAAGGGCATGGACACTACCATTGATGTAGTACAAGGTATGCAGTTCGACAGAGGCTATATCAGCCCGTATTTTGTCACCAACACTGAGACCATGGAGTGCGAGATGGACAAGCCCTATATCTTGATTTATGACAAGAAAATCAGCAACTTGAAAGAGTTACTGCCTATTCTTGAGCCGGCCGTACAGACGGGTCGTCCGTTCTTGATTATCGCCGAAGATGTAGATAGCGAAGCGTTGACCACATTGGTAGTTAACCGTTTGCGTGCCCAACTGAAGATTTGCGCTGTTAAAGCTCCGGGCTTTGGCGACAGAAGAAAAGAGATGTTGCAAGATATTGCCATTCTGACCGGCGGTACCGTTATCAGCGAAGAGACAGGTGTTAAGCTCGAAAATGCTACCCTTGAGATGCTCGGCTCCGCAGAGTCCATCACCATCAGCAAGGACAACACCACTATCGTTAACGGCAATGGTAGCAAGGAGGCTATTGAAGCGCGTGTCAATCAGATTAAGGCACAGATTGCCGCTACCAAGTCCACTTATGACAAAGAGAAACTGCAAGAGCGTCTGGCTAAGCTTGCCGGCGGCGTAGCACAACTCAATGTCGGTGCGGCTTCAGAGGTTGAGATGAAGGAAAAGAAAGACCGTGTAGATGATGCCTTGAGTGCTACTCGTGCAGCTATTGAAGAAGGTATTGTTCCCGGCGGCGGTATTACCTATATCCGTGCTCAAGAAGCCTTAGTCGGCTTGAAGGGCGATAATGAGGATGAGCAAACCGGTATTGAGATTATCCGTCGCGCGATTGAAGAGCCGCTTCGCCAAATCGCCGCTAATGCCGGCAAAGAAGGTGCAGTGATTGTCGATAAGGTTCGTTCCGGCAAAGGTGACTACGGTTACAATGCCCGTCTGGATAAATTCGAGAACCTGAAAGAAGCCGGTGTTGTTGACCCCGCTAAGGTTACCCGCGTAGCTCTTGAGAACGCCGCTTCTATCGCCGGTATGTTCCTCACCACTGAGTGCGTCATCACCGAGAAGAAAGAAGAGCATCCCGCTCCCCAAATGCCCGCAGGCGCAGGTATGGGCGGCATGATGTAATCACTCAATCGGAACTAATTGTCGCGCAACACGCGGCGATAATTCCGAAGCCTTAAAGGGCTGAACCCCGTTAATCTCCATCCCCGTCACACGCTGTGTAGCCGAGACGGCGATGGGGATTTCCGCTTTCTTAGCACCCGTTATGAGCGCTGACATAACAAGATTCTTCTCGCTCTGATAGCGCTTGGCATCCCGCTCACGATACAATTGGTTAAACTGCACCGCCATATTGACTTTTCGTAAACGGAATTTAACAATCTCCTCTTCATCCATATTGAGTAGATTGAGCAGAGCGAGTTCATCGCCTTTCAGTTTATATCCAAATGGTATGCTGAGTTTCACATCCGCCTGCACGGAATACCGCAGCAAAGCGTAGCTGTACGAGTCCACAATGAAATGCTGGCGGATTGAATAGACAAAAATACCTAAGAAGTTCATTTTCTCCGTATAAGTCAGCACCAGTTCCTCTTCGGATTCATTGGAAACAGCCCATCCTTTTCTGGTATCTTTATGTTTCTCGAATGCACGTACGGCATCACCGATATAGAACAGTCCTTTGTGCACCAAGAGCCCGGAATCAACGGCATTGGCGGCTTGTCTAAGGTCGCCCTTTCCTTTGCCAACACGCTCAGGCAGGTCACTTGATAGAATCGTGTCTGCGCGGGAGCGGATAAGCGGGTTAAAATACCGTTTGCAGTACTCGCCCTTGAACTGCAGCGAGTCGCTGCCACCCTCTGTTGTGTCCGGGATGACGATAGCGGAGGCAATCATCTGCTCGACGCCCCATGGCTCCTTTTCACTATCCATACGCACATCGGAAACTATTTTATAGCGGGTAATAGGCGTATCAAAGTCCCTCTGCATCTTATCATAGACCCTGCTGATAAGCATCTCTAAAGCCTTCCGGCGATTGGGTTTCTTACCCTCCGGCGCAGCTATCACAGCTTCTTCCAAGGCAATAGGCTGTTCGCTCAACACAATAACCAATGTATCCTGCCCCATCAATGCCGTGAGCGGTAACATTTGTTTTTCAAATCCAACATAGGAAACTATGATGTTGGACTCAGGGGGTAATGACGACGAATAGAACGAGAACAGACCATCCCTATCCGTAGCGGTTCCCTGCTGCGGATCAAGTTCCGAATAGACGGTGGCATATGGTAGCGGCCGATGTTGCTCATCCACTACCCGCCCGACATAAAGGGCTATTGATAAGAGAATACTAAAAATCATGGTCATTTATTTTATGCAATAAAGTCAGCGCCCCGTCCACGGTGCGGACTTGGTCTATGACAACTAATGTTTCTGTTTCTTTGGGTATAATTTGGCAGCGTTTAGGGCGACGCATGACATAGTCCAGCATATTGGCAGAGCTGCTGCTCGGCGCTTTAGCTTTGGGGTAGAAAAGGGTCATATGCTCGCCCCTAAGGAAGATTTTCTCAATCCCCATATCGGCACACAACCATCGTAGCGGCACGACTTTCAATAGTTCCTCCGCCTCTTCAGGCAATGTGCCAAAGCGGTCCACTAAGCGTGCTTTGAAGGTAGTGAGTTCACGCTCATCACGCAGGCTGTCTAACTCGCGATACAAGCTAATTCGTTCCGACACATTCTCCACATAATCAGCCGGCAAAGAAAGCGGTAAATCTGTCTCAACAGCAGTATCCATTTTAGCGGCAAGCTCCTCCTGAACAGAGTCTGACGGAGTATCAATGAGGTCATCCGTCATCTCCTCTTTCACTTCTGCGACTGCCTCATTCAATACACGTTGGTAGGTTTCATATCCTAATTCGGCAATAAAGCCGCTTTGCTCAGCCCCTAACATATTACCTGCTCCGCGTATATCCAAGTCCTGCATAGCCAGATTAAATCCACTACCCAAGTCCGAGAATGTGCCGATAGCATCCAGACGCCGCCGTGCCTCAGGGGTCAACAGTTCCCGCTCCGGGGTCAATAGATAGCAATACGCCTTTCTATTGGAGCGCCCAACACGTCCCCGCAATTGGTGCAAGTCTGCTAAACCGTAATGTTGGGCGCTATAAATAATAATAGTGTTGACATTGGGTATATCCACGCCGGACTCAACAATGGTGGTCGATATCAGCACATCGTAATCGTAGTTGATAAAAGCCTCCAATTTCTCCGCCATCTCGTCCGGCGGCATCTGTCCGTGCGCCGTTACCACACGCGCTTCAGGGCATAACCTGTGCACCCAGTTCTCCATGCGCGGCAACATATCAATGCGATTATTGACCAAAAAGACCTGTCCGTTACGCTCCATCTCTAACTCAATGGCTTCCTTAACGACCTTATCGGCATCGTTGACATCCACAATCTCGGTCTCTATAGGATACCTATTAGGCGGCGGCGTGTTGATGACCGACAGGTCGCGAGCGCCGAGCAACGAGAATTGCAGTGTACGGGGAATAGGCGTTGCGGTGAGCGTCAGCACATCTATATTGGCGCGATAAGACTTGATTTTCTCCTTCACCGAGACGCCGAACTTCTGTTCCTCATCAATGATGAGCAAACCTATATCGTGCCAGTGCACATTCTTACTGACCAGTTTATGGGTGCCGATAAGGATATCTATTTTGCCCTCTTTCAGTCGCTCTAAGGTTTCCTTGGTCTCGGCGGACGTTTTAGCTCGGGAGAGGTAATCTATCGTTATCGGAAAATCCTTAAACCGCTCGGTAAAAGTCTTATAATGTTGCAACGCCAAAACCGTTGTGGGCACGAGCACTGCCACTTGTTTACCATCTAAAGCGACCTTAAACGCCGCACGCATAGCCACCTCCGTTTTGCCAAAACCCACATCGCCGCAGACAAGCCTGTCCATCGGTCTTGGCGACTCTAAATCGCGTTTGATATCCGCTGTCGCTTTGGCCTGGTCAGGGGTATCTTCGTATAAGAAAGAAGCCTCTAACGCATGCTGCATATAACCGTCAGGTGAATAAGCGAAACCCGGCTGCTGTTTGCGTTTGGCGTACAACCTAATCAAATCGCGCGCGATATCCTTAACCTTATCCTTCGTCCTTTCCTTCAGTCTCTCCCAAGCACCCGAACCTAATTTAGAGATGGTCGGGGCGGTGCCCTCTTTGCCTTTGTATTTAGACAGCCGGTTGAGGTTATGAATTGAGACATAGAGTGTGTCGCCGTCCCTGAAATCCAGCCGAATCATCTCCTGCTCCTTGCCGTTCACCATAGTCGTCACCAGTCCGCCGAAACGGCCAATACCATGGTCTTGATGAACAACATAATCGTCCAAGCGGAGTTGGTTAATCTCTTTTAAGGTCAAGATAACTTTACCCCTGCGGGCACGCTCACTGCGGAGCGAGACACGGTGGTAACGTTCAAAGAGCTGATGGTCGGTGTACCACACCTCTTTGCGGGCACGATCCACCCAACCCTCATGCAAGGTATAACTCTCCCCAATAAAATCTATATTGAGAATAGAGTGCAGACGGTCCAGCTGTTTTTTCTGCTCCGCCAAAATATGAATCTGATAGCCCTCCTCCAACTTTGCTTTCAAGTCTTGCTCCAATAAATCAAAGTTCTTATGGAAAACCGGCTGAGGCAGCGTATCATATTTTATTTCATCAGCATCTGCGAAGGTGCTTTTGTCGCGAATTTCGACAGTCGTTCGCACCTCATACTCTTTATCAAGTATCGAAAAATCCGTCGCAACATAGGTAATGTTATCGGGCAAATATTCCGTCAAAGTGCCCCCGGTGGTTTCGGTCCCGGCGGCTGCCACTGCAGCAATAATAGTACATTCGGCGACCTTGGAGTCAGACAGTTGGGTCTCTATATCTATAGTGCGGATGGAGTCAATCTCATCACCGAAGAAGTCTAAACGGTAGGGTTCGTCGTTGGAATATGAAAAAATATCCACTATCCCGCCTCGTATTGCATACTGCCCCGGTTCATACACAAAGTCAACACGCTCAAAGCCCATCTCCGTCAATATATCCGCTATCTCGGATACCGCAAAACGCTCCCCCGTCTTAAAACGAATGGTTCGACCGGCCAATGTACTCTTGGTCGGTACGGGTTCTGCCAATGCCGCAGGATAAGTCACAATAAACACCGGCGTGGTGCCTGCCTCGGCATCTGTGCAGCCAAGAGCCGTGCTCCGCTTCATCGCAGGGGCCGCTGCCATTGCCGTCAGCACGCCTGTACGCTGAATGGCCATTGCTTCGTCTGTGCGGGATTTATGCTGTGATGCCGGAAAAAACAATGCGTGAGCCCCTAAACAGGTAAGGTCGCGATACCAATATTTAGCTTCATCATCGCTCTCTAATATGATAAGGTAACACCCGTTCGGCAAATCCATAAGCGCGCGAACTCGTGCTGAACCATAGAGACGACTCAGTAATATATGATGGGACATAAGTTATTGACTTTTTGTACTACTTTTGACTTTAGGGCTAAGCCCTGACTTTTGACTTTCTACTAAATTCGCTGCAAAAATACATTTTTTTTTGCACACCTGCAAATTATTTATTAACTTTGCGCCGCAAAATGTGAAAATATGGAAAATTACATTGTTTCTGCCCGCAAGTACCGCCCGACGACTTTCCACGATGTAGTGGGTCAGGAGGCACTCACGGAGACCTTACGTAATGCTATTAAGCAGAATCGTTTGGCGCATGCCTACCTCTTCTGCGGACCACGCGGTGTCGGTAAGACGACTTGTGCGCGTATATTCGCGAAGGCCATTAACTGCACCCGCTCCGCCTCCGCTGAGCCATGCAATGAATGCGAGTCCTGCCAAGCCTTTAATGACGGGCGGAGTTTCAACATCCACGAGCTGGATGCGGCGTCCAATAACAGCGTTGAGGACATCCGCAATCTGATTAATGAGACCCGTATTCCGCCTCAAACAGGGCGCTATTCGGTTTATATCATAGATGAGGTGCACATGCTTTCGGCCGCCGCTTTCAATGCATTATTGAAGACATTGGAGGAGCCCCCTTCCTATGTTATCTTCATCCTCGCCACAACGGAGAAGCAGAAGATTCTGCCTACAATATTGAGTCGCTGCCAGGTCTATGATTTTAACCGCATCAGTACAGACGACATCATTCGTCATCTCCATTATATCGCCTCCCGAGAGGGGATAGAGGCTACGGACGAAGCACTCAATGTAGTGGCACAGAAAGCCGATGGAGGCTTAAGAGATGCCCTCTCCATTTTCGACCAATTAGCGGCGTTCTCCGAGGGACATATCACTTACGAGAAAACCTTAGATGCGCTAAATGTCTTAGACTCTCAGTACTATTTCGATATCGTCGATATGGCTTATAAAGGGGATGTACGGGGGGTAATGCTGCGCTTCAATGATGTACTGATGAAGGGTTTTGATGCCTCCTATTTTATAGCCGGTCTTATGCAGCATATGCGCGATGTCCTGATGGCGAAAGATGCTTCCACTTTGGTTCTATTGAGTACCGCAGAGGCTGTCAAACAACGCTACCAACAACAGGCACAATCCGTCAGCGCCAAATGGCTCTTTGACGCCCTCGCGCTTATGAACGATTGCGATATCGCCTATCGGACAGCCAAAAATAAACGCCTGACGGTTGAGATTGCCCTCATCAAATTAGCCGCTTCCTCCGCTGCCGTAGCGGAAGTCCCGGCATCTAAGCAGTCCGAACAAAATAATGGTGACTTGGCCCCCCGATCCACAGGAAAAGCACCGACAAGCAGCAACGCTGCGTCACCATTGAGTAATGCCGTCTCTGCAGCACCTGCGCCGCAACAACAAGCTATACCGGCAGAGAAGATACCGCAAATACCGCATATCAATCCGGTACAAGCGGCTCCTAAAGTACCAACGGTACCCACTATGCCGCAAATGCCGCAGGTACCGGCTGGACCGCATAACGCGTCTTTTAGCTCCGACCAGCTCCTTCGTGCGTGGGCTGGTCTACTCCCGTTATTCAAGGAGGAAGCACGAATGAAAGCCATGTTGCAGGAACATCTGCCGACTATGGCTATTAATCCTGACGACAACTACTATCAACTGACTTTAAAGGTTGCCAATTCATTGCAGAAAAAAGAACTGCTCAAACAGATGGGGACTATTTTAACCTATCTCAAAAGGCAACTCAATAATGATTCTATTACCCTCAATATTGAAGTCCAAGAGTATAACCGATCGCAAATGGCCTTTACGGCGGAAGAAAAGCTGCAACTCATGGAACAGAAAAATCCGGAGTTAAGTAAGATAAGGGAACTCTTTAAACTTCAACTGGAGTAATTAAGTGCAAAAAATACACATTTTGCAGTAAAAAGTTAAATAAATTTGTACATCTCAAAAAAAAGTAGTACTTTTGCGCCACGATTAGAGGAACCCTCTTGTGGCATGCGATTGTAGCACAGCGGTAGTGCATCAGCTTCCCAAGCTGAGGATGCGGGTTCGACTCCCGTCAGTCGCTCTCAATCAAATAATTCTAATCATGAAAAAAACATTTTCCCTTTTATTTGCTTTTGTTTGGGGTCTCAGTTTGTACGCTGCGCCGCTGATTGAGCGTGCAGAGCCTCTCAGTTGGTGGACAGGCATGTCCACCCCGTTGACCCTTATGGTACAAGGTCAAGATTTGGCAGACGCCGTAGTGAGTATCAAAGGCCCGAAAGGTGCCGAAGACGGACTGGTTGTCACAGGTCAGCATAATGCTGAGAGCCCTAACTATTTGTTTATCAATTTGGATGTACGCAAACCGGGGTTATACCGTATTACCTTACAGAAAGGGCGCAAGAAAGCCTCTGTAGATTACCTCATTGAGGAGCGCAAGGCCAATTCGCGTAACCGCAGGTCCTTTGATGCCTCGGACATTATTTACCTCATCATGTCCGACCGTTTTGTGGATGGAGATGAGAGCAATAACAGCGTTCCGGCCATGGCAGAAAAAGCCGATAAAAGTAATGTCAATGGACGGTACGGAGGCGATATACAAGGTATCATCAATGCATTTGACCACATTGTCGAATTAGGTGCTACTGCCATTTGGCCGACACCGCTTTTGGAGGACAATGAGGCTGCCTGGTCCTATCATGGATACGCTTGCTCGGATTACTACCATATTGACCCGCGTTTCGGAAGCAATGAAGCCTATAAGAATATGGTTCGCATCGCACACGAGAAAGGTCTGAAAGTCCTCATGGATATGGTACCCAACCACTGTGGCTCAGCCCACTGGTGGATGAAAGACCTGCCCTACCACGACTGGATTAACCAATTCCCCACCTTCACCAATACAACCAATGTCTTTAGTGCCAACTACGACATCAATGCCTCTATATACGACCGGGAGTTGTCCAATCGCGGCTGGTTCGATCATCCCATGCCGGACATGAATCTGGACAATCCCGACTTGCTCCAATATTTCAGTCAATGGGCCATCTGGTGGATTGAATATGCCGACTTAGACGGATTGCGCGTGGACACATACCCGTATATCGGCAAAGACGCCTCTTCTCGTTGGTGCAAAAATATCCTGAATGAGTACCCTTACCTCAATATCGTCGGCGAATGCTGGACTCGTCCTGCCCCCCATGTGGCATACTGGCAACAAGGTGCTAAAAACCCAGACGGCTATAATAGCTACCTCCCCTCGGTGATGGATTTTCCGACACAAGAGGCTATCAGACAAGCCCTTGAGAATGATGGCAATTATTGGGGAGGAGGACTCACGAAGATTTATGATGCCCTCACTCTGGATTACCTCTACGCGGATGTCAATAATCTCTTGATGTTCGTCGGCAACCACGACATGAGTCGTATTGCCAATGCCGTAAAGGACAACAACCCCGAGCGCATCAAGATAGCAACGGCTTTAATGGCGACAATGCGCGGCATACCTCAGATTTTCTATGGAGATGAGTATGGCATGGCTGTCAAGGACGCTTCCCAGGCCTCTAACCATTCGCTCTTGCGTGCGCCGTTACCTTTAGGTGACCAAGTCACCAAAGAGCAGCAAGCAATGTTTGACTGGCAGTCCAAACTCTTTAATTTCCGCAAAAAAATGCCCGTTCTCCACAAGGGACGCACCATGCATTTCTTCGCACGGGATAACACCTATAGTTTCTTCCGCTATACGGACGAAGAAGCGGTCTTCGTTTGCGCCAATGCCTCCGAAGAGGAGCGGACTATTCATCCCCGCCATTTTGATGAGTTGTTAGAGCACTATAATCCGGTCGGCAAAGACCTCTTTACCGGCGATGAAATTGACCTCAGCAAGGACGAATTCAAGCTCAAACCCCTTACGGTGATTATCGTCAAATTGGAACGCAAATAGAATAGCAATAACGGGGACAAATCTTTGTCTCTAACACAACATTATCGGCAGACCTTAGGCAATCCCTAAGGTCTTCTGTTATCCCTACCCCTCTATATTTGAGGTACGCTTCTTTGCGTGTCCAGAAATAGATAAAACGCTTAGGAGGTTCAGGATCTTGCAGTATCTGCCGGCACTCTTCTTCATTCATCACGCGTTTCATCAGGGCTTCATCATAGTGGCGATATGACTCAATGTCCACACCTATCGGACGGTCTGATACCGCAACGATAATACCGGTGCTGCAATGGCTGTAATTGAAATAGGGACCTTCTTGCCAATAGGGTTTGCCGTACTCATTATGGAGAAAAGGCTCACCCTTCCCCGTCAGTTGATGAAGTAGCTGGAGGGCGAGACTATGTTGTTCGGCGGGTTTTAAGCGCGTGTCAGGTGCTATGTCATGGAGCAGAAATTTCATTTTATGCGCAAAAATACAACTTTTTTTGCTAATTACAAAAAAATATAGTATTTTTGCACGAATTTTCGGTATATGCGCAATTTTTGGGTTACTATAGTTCTTCTTTTCGGCTTGTCGTGCAGTGCCGCAGCAGAGTTGGTGACCGAGCGTCATCAATTGGCAGACTCTATCAACACCTTGACGGGGTTTCCATCCTGTGTGCCGCCGGTGTTCATCTATCGCATGTCAGTGAACGGCAATGATATTTTCATCCGCGCGAACAAGACCCTCTCTGCCGTTGCCTGGACGGAAGCGTCTGTCTATCAGTTACGCCTTAGCATCAGTCGATGGGTCTTAGGGCATGACTACGGACGCGTCACCATCTATACCGACGGGCACGAAGTGAGCGAACTTATTGTCTCGCCCAAACTTCCCAAAGGAGATACCGCCAACTTAGCGGGGCATCATATCGCTCTTTGGGCAAGCCACGGAATCTACTTTAACACGAAAGAGCAACAGTGGCGTTTTCAACGCGCCACGCTTTGGACAACAGTGGAAGATATTTTCTCGGTTGTCTTCGCGCGTCATGTTGCACAAATGCTCACCAATGCAGGTGCCGAAGTCTATCAACCGCGAGGACAAATAGGCGACTCCGCCGCCATGGCGATTGGTCCGTCAGGTTACCCGAGATGGATGGAAGCGGCGCGCTATTGGCTGCAATATACCGGTGCGCCCGACTCCGTTATCTACGACCCTAATCCCGTTATCACGGCAGAGGGTGACACACTTCGCGATCATTATAAGGAAGATATCCATTGCCGCACTAAATGGGTCAACTGGCTCAACCGTGATTCGGTGCACATTGATGCTTGCTTGGCGTTGCATACCGACGGATATACCATCCGCGAATACGATTCTGCCATGATAGGTACTTTAGTGATTTACAACGAGAAAGACATAGATGGCTCTTTGACTTTTGCGGACGGTCGGTCACGGTTTTTGAACCGCTCATTCGCCAATATCGTGCAGTCGCAGATTGTGAGTGACATACGCCGTTCAATCTGCCCCGAATGGCCGAGGCGGCAACTCCTCAATGGGGACTATTACGAAGCACGCGGACCTAAAGTGCCGACTGTGCTTGTTGAGATGCTCTCACATATCCAGATGTCGGATATGCACTATGGGTTGGACCCGCGGTTTCAGTTCCTGATGGCGCGCGCTATCTACAAGGGCGTAGGCCGTTTTTTGGAAGGCGATTCACTCGTCGTGCAGCCCCTGCCCGTAAAAGCATTCGGAATGGAGTTAGCCGGGCAGGAATTGACCCTCAAGTGGGAGGAGCGAACAGACTCGCTGGAGCCGACGGCCATGCCCGATTATTATATCATTGAGGAACAGGAAGAAGATGGCGCGTGGCACGAGCGTGCCAAAGCCTATGGCACTACCCATATCACCTTCCCCATCGGCACGCACACCCGATACCAATATCGCGTTATTGCCGCCAATAAGGGCGGACTATCCTACCCCTCAGAGACGCTAAGTTGCTACAGAGGCGGAGACTCTACCGTACTCATTGTTAATGCTTTTGACGAAGTGCGCGGTCCTGAATGGTATGCCGATACGGCCTGCGCCGGTATTATTCCGGGCTCTATGCCTATTTATGACGGAGTTGCCTATCATTATTTAGGTGCACAGTGGCAATACGACCGCGCAGAGGAATGGTTCAGCGACGATGCCGGAGGTTGCGGTTGGGGCGAGTGCTGGCGCGACGAGGCGGGCAAACCGCAGGTGGGCAATACACATGACTTCCCTGTGCAGATTGGAAGGCAATTGCAGCGCAAGAACATCAGTTATTATTCCGCCAATCACAAGGCTGTCAATCTATCCGAAATTAAGAATACTCCTATAATCATATTTGATGAAAAAGAATTTACCCGTCTTAGAGAACATTGAGATTACCGCCGTTGCGGCGGAAGGAAAAGCATTGGCGCGTCACGAAGAGCAAGTAATCTTTGTGCCCTATGCCGTTCCCGGCGACATCGTGGACCTGCAAGTGACCAAGAAGAGACACTCTTTCATGGAAGCGCGTGTGCTACGCCTTGTGAAACCGTCCCCCCGACGCTGCGAAGCCCGTTGCGAGCATTATGGCACATGCGGCGGCTGCAAATGGCAAATCTTGCCCTATGAGGAGCAGTTGCGCTGGAAACAGCAACAGGTGGAGGATAACCTCACACGACTCGGGCATCTTGACATAACGGGCAAAATGCTTCCGATTCTCGGCTCTAAACATATCTACGAGTACCGCAATAAATTAGAGTTTACATTTGCCGACCACCAATGGCTCACCACCGAGCAAATGAAAGCGGGTGTGCCCTTCACGCCGGGTTTAGGTTTTCATATTCCCAATTGTTTCGACAAAGTCCTGCAAATCAATCACTGCCACTTGATGCATCCGCTGCAAAATGAGATACGGAAGGCACTGTATGACTACGCTTTAGAGCACAGACTGACATTCTACAACGAGCATACCCACGAGGGTGAACTGCGCAATCTTATGATTCGCAATAACGATAAGGGCGAATGGATGGTCGTTCTTGTCTTTGGCGAGCGGGTGATTGAGGATGTCTTAGAAATGCTCAAACGGCGTTTCCCCGAGATTGTCAGCCTCATGTATGTCGTCAACACCAAATTCAACGACACCATCGGCGACCTGGATATCAAAACATATTATGGGCAGGATCATCTCATTGAGACCATGGAAGACTTGCACTTCAAAGTAGGTCCTAAGTCCTTTTATCAAACCAATACGGAGCAGGCATTAGAGCTCTACCGTGTAGCTCGTCAGTTCGCGTTAAGCAAAGACTCGCTGCATAAGCCTGTCATCTACGACCTATATACCGGCACCGGAACCATCGCACAGTTCGTTGCCCGCTCGGCACAGAAAGTAGTGGGCATTGAGTATGTTCCTGAAGCGATTGAAGACGCTAAACTCAATGCGGCGTTTAATGGCATAACCAACACCGAGTTCTATGCCGGTGATATGAAGGACATCCTCACACCCGATTTCATTAGCACCCACGGGCATCCGGATATCATCATCACAGACCCGCCTCGGGCAGGTATGCACCCCGATGTGGTACAAACGATTTTGGACGCAGCACCGGAGCGCATAGTCTATGTTAGTTGCAACCCGGCTACCCAAGCACGGGATTTGGAATTACTATCCGAAGCCTACTCTATTCAAGCCGTTCAGCCCGTGGACATGTTTCCGCACACCCAACATGTCGAGAATGTGGTGCTGCTCACCAAGAATTAACATTGCTGTCCGCTTAAAATTCAAATAAATCTGCATATATTATTGATATATATCCTGTTACGATAATAATTAGAGCGGCAACCCTCGCTCTCCCTATCAAAGCCGCGACCACCTTTATAGATCCGTTATGGATCCCTTATGAATCTCCTTCGAATCCCATCCTCCTCACACCTCATAGCCCCCAAGTAACCCTGTCACCCGGGGAACCTGGCAACCCGGATCCCTGGCAACCCGGATCCCTGGCAACTTGGATCCCTGGCAACCCGGATTCCTGGCAACCCGGATCCCTGGCAACCTGGATCCCTGGCAATCCGGATCCCTGGCAACCTGAATCCCTGGCAACCTGGGAACGAAAAAAATCAACTAATGTCCTCATAGCAATAGCCCTCAATGCGAGCAATAATATCCCTCTCCCCCTCGTTGGGTGACAGGATATAGGTCGGGGCTTTAGTACGTACGGGGAAGCCCCCCTTTAGGGGGGTCTTCCCCAGTACTAATACCCCCTATTATCCTTGTCAAAAATCAAATACTAATCCCGCTTTACGCCTTTTTTGCAAAAAAATAAGAAAAACAGTACAACAAATTTGCGTATATGAAAATTTTGTTGTACCTTTGCACCCGAATAGATGCGGCGTGATAATTTGCGTTCATACTATTATATTACAATCGGCTCTGCTGTACGACGCAAGTTCACGACTTGCGAGGTTGAACGGATAAAGTAAAATTAGTTAGATTAATATGTGCAACAAAACAGGATTAATTATTACTACTATTGTAGGAGCAGTAATTATTGTTTTCGGATTCTTCTGCTTGCATGTAAAGCGTAAGCGTTTGGCGGGAAAACGAAACGACCAAAGTAAACAATCCAAGATGCATCTGGCGACCTGGCAATCGTTGCTATTTGTATTGATACTTATTGAGACAATACTTATTTTACGCCTTGTT
>ODAI013879822.1_pt1 | contig 78840 bp, 63 predicted proteins | sample 1539321 | NCBI WGS metagenome assembly ODAI01 (sample SAMN02144231, study PRJEB22623) | gut metagenome | biome: sheep rumen | host: Ovis aries | place: New Zealand | reverse complement strand
TTAGACGTTGAAAACGAAACACTTATCCAACAATCGCTTTCAAAACTAATCAAAGGCAAAACCGTCCTCGTAATCGCTCACCGTATGCGCACCGTCCAAGGCGCAAACAAGATTATCACGATTAAGGATGGAAAGGCATGGGAGGAATAATTTTTGAGCAAAAATTGTTGATTAGTTGCTATATTTGCGCTTTACCTTTTTCGGTAGTAAAATACTTTTGTGCTGGATTGTATGGCGAATCGGGTATTGTCAACTGCAAATAACCATACGAAACCAAATCTTTGATATAGGTTTTTAAATTTTTGGTTTGATATGTTAGGTCTAAATGTTTCATTATTTCGTGCGCACTTTTCGGTTCAACACAAAACACCAAAACAACTATCTGATTTTCAGACAAAGTAACAGGGTTAGTAATAGGGTTAGTAATAGGGTTAGTAACCCTGTTACTATCAGTGTCAGAGTTAGTGTCAGAGTCTGCGTATGTTATTGAAAATGAAAAATGCTGTCCGTTTTCTATAAAAATTTGGTAATCTTTATAATAGATCGGAGCATATTTCAAAATGTTTCGTGTACCAGAACCCAAATCTTCCACCCAATCAAACTCTCGAAAGACCTTAACTATAAGTGGATTTTTAGTGTAATTACCTAATTCTTTGATATTTACTGCACCCTCGTTCATTGTAGGCACAAGTCGCGTAACATTTTTAGTAACAACCCTATCTTTAAAAATCTCAAAGAAACACGCAAAGCCCAAACTATAATCGGTGTGGACACAAATGTTGCCTATCAACTCTCGCATCAACGCCCCTCTAACATCCTCTCGTCGTGCACTTCCTGACGGCAGGTAAAACTTGTCGGGGAGATGCAATGCAACAAATTTTTGCAACTCACCATAAACTTTGATAAGGTTGCAACGCAGGGTTTTGCGGTCGTCGTAACGATTGTCGGTAAATTCGTTACGTTCATACTGTTGCCACGTACACAAATGATACAACGCTTCGTATCTGTATCTCGGCAAAAAAGTTTCAATAGCTTCGTCAGTTCCAAAAATCAACAGCGCCGCATACCTAATCTGTAACTTTTGATTGTGTTTTTCGGCAAGTCGGCATGATAATAGCAACTCTTCGTCGGACATTTGCAGCCAAATATGATTGGGATTTTTTACTCTGACAAGATTACGGCAATAATTAAATGTATCTGTATCAAGATGTTTTAGTGCAAGACCTTCTACAAATCTCTCTTCAAATATGTGCGGATTTTTCCTTTCAAAAAGGTTGAGTAACAATTCTGAGTGTTCCGTAATATCAATGTCGGCATCTCCGTTTCTATCCCAAAAACGTTTTTTATAACTGTATGCATATTGACCAGGTTGGACATTAATTACAATTATTGTTTTGTCGTCAATTCGCTGAATTTCAGGCATAATGTACGGCACGGGAACAAACAAGTTTTTGTTATTGAAGGATGTTATAAGATTTTTCTTTAATGTTTCTGCCTGTGCTTCATTAACGCCCTCAATGATGCCGTCGTCGTTAACGCCTAAATAAATCGTGCCGCCCGAATGGTTCAAAAACGAACATACCGTCTCGTACACAGAATGGCTTATGGCATTTGTGCAACTCTTAAACTCGGTCTTTATGTCCTCTTTTGTGGGCAACATATTGCTGTAAGTTTTGTTATGGCAAAGGTAGTAATTAATAATTAAATTATTTCTTTTTTTCTCCAATTTTTTTCTATTCACAAAAATTATCATTAAATTTGCAACGTGAAGTCCGCCGTTTGTATGACGGGCGTAATAAAATATAAAAGGCGTTACTTTTACGCTTTGTTTTGACTTCCCGAAACTTGGTCGTTTCAAAACTGATTGTCATATACAAAGCAACATTGTAATGCCCCAACGGTATGTATTATCTCAGACCGTAATGGTCTGTTACATACATAAGCGTGGGGCTTTCGGTGTTGCTCGTTTCTGACAATCGGGCAAGACCAAGGCCTAAGGAAGTGGGACGAGTAGCGAAAGAAAATCCCACGTCTTTTTATAATCAACAATATTAAAGTACCTGTTTCGGGATTTGACAGGAAAACGACAAATAAAAAAAATGAAAAAAATAATCAGTATTGCATTGTCAATCTGTCCCACATTGCTGTTTGCACAAGAGCCTGATTCCACAAACATTATTGAAGGAGGTTCACTTCCCAACGTTACCATCACCGCTCAAACTGCCAAGGATGGAAAAACACCTGTGGCTGTAAGCACAATTTACGCCACTGAAATTGAAAACAAACTTGGTTCAAGCGATTTTCCAATGATTTTGAAAAACACACCCGGTGTCCACGTCAACAATCAAGGTGGCGGTTGGGGCGATTCTGAAATATGGATGCGTGGATTCGACAATTCAAATATTGCCGTAATGATCAACGGTGTTCCGAGAAACGATATGGAGAATGGCTCGTTTTATTGGTCAGATTGGACGTGCCTAAGCGACGTAGCCGCCTCGATTCAGACACAACGCGGCATTGGCGCAAGCAAAGTTAGCACACCTTCGGTTGGCGGTACAGTAAACATTGTTACCAAAAGCAACGATGCCAAACGAGGTGGTTCAGCATATTATATGATTGGTAACAATGGATACAGTAAATTGTTATTGGCATTAAATTCCGGACTGACTCAAAATGGATGGTCGATAAGTGTTCTCGGTAGCAAAACAACAGGTGATGGGTATGTACAAGGTACAGATTTCGAGGCATATTGCTATTTTGTGAATGTTTCAAAGCGATTGAACGCAAACAACCAAATCAGTTTTACTGCCTTTGGAAGTCCGTCTAAACACTACGAACGTTCCAATGCCCTTACCGAATCTGAATGGCATAGGGTGAAGGCAAATTATAGCACCGAAACTGATTACAGAAGGTATAATCCCGACTATGGATTTTACAATGGGCAACGCAAGTCAATCGACTTTAACACATATCATAAGCCACAAATCTCGCTCAACCATACCTGGCAGATTAATTCCAAATCTAATTTGAGTACAAGCATTTACGCCACTTGGGGACGAGGCAACGGATATTCGGGTTTCGCCAATAGCGAAACCTTTTCCGAAGACGATATGTACGGTGCAAATTACGGCGAACTCAACACCGTTTTCAGAAACATCGACGGCACTTACGATTATGGGAAAATCTACGAGATAAATGCTAATTCTGCCAATGGTTCAGAACTAATTCTCACAAAACAAATTGGCAATCAGGATTGGTATGGGCTTATTTCAACGTATTCCACACAGATAGGCAACAAATTCAATTTCTATGGTGGAATTGATTTCAGAAGTTGTAAAGCCGTTCATTCCAACGAGATAGCGGATTTGTTTGGAGGAAATTATTTCGTAGATTATTCACGAAGCGATGTTTCCGAAAAAGACAACGGAAACGCCACAAATGATTCTTGGGTCAACGAAAAATTAGGTGTTGGCGACAAGGTGAAGCGTGACTACGATAGTCATATAATTCAGGAAGGTTTTTTCGCACAATTAGACTACTCAAATAACAAACTATATGCCTTCTTAGGTGGTTCAATGAACTTCAACAGTTATTGGCGTTACGACAGACTTTATTATGACAAGTCTAATGCGCGTTCCGAAACAAAAAATCTAACCGGCGGAACAATCAAGGCTGGCATAAATTATAACGCAAATCGCCAAAACCGTGTTTATTTCAATATCGGATACATATCAAGCGTTCCGCAATTTAAGGCGGGAGTCTTTATGTCGGCAAACACCTCACACGCCATCAATGAGGACGCTAAAAATCAAAAGGCTTTCAGTACGGAAATTGGCTACGGGTTTAAAAACGAGGTATTTAGCGCAAATATCGGTGGGTATTTTATCGAATGGATCGACAAAACAATGACCAAAAAAGGCAAACTCACCAACAAAGAAAAATATTATATGAATATGACCGGTGTTAATTCATTACATTCAGGCATAGAATTAGATGTGAAGGCAACTCCTGTACAATGGCTTGACCTTTCGGCAATGTTGTCGCTCGGCAATTGGCGGTGGAAAAATGACAAGGTTAAAGGTTACGCATACGACACCAAAGGACAGGCTATCACTCCTGACGGCGAACCTACGTCAGCCGGTTCGGATAATCACGCTTGGGCTGTTATAGATATGAAAAATATTCACGTTGGTGGTTCAGCGCAAACGACGGCTGCATTGGACGCAGTTTTCAAAATTGGCAAAAACATAGATTTGAGCGGCTGTTATAATATGTACGGTAGAAACTATGCATATTATTCTCTATCTGGTGGCAATCTATCGCTTGGTAAAGAGATGGTAGCAAGTGAACCTTACAAAATACCGACATCTCATTTTATGGATATGAGTTTTTCATACAAGTTTCCTGTTGGCAAGATAAACGCTGTGCTGACTGCAAAAGTGAACAATGTTTTTGATGCTCATTACATCGAAAAGGCTTGGAATCCATCAAACATCGATACCGAAATCAGCGATGTAAACTACGATGAAGTTTACTATTTCTATTCTTTTGGTCGTACTTGGAGTATAAAACTCAAAATTGAATTCTGAAAATGAGGTTTCTGCAAGTAGTAAGAAGTTATCTTCCAAAATATAAACGCAATCTGATAATTTACATTATATTGTTGATTGTCAGTGCGGTACTGAGTGTGTTTAGTTTTGCGGCGATTATTCCAATTTTAAAAATCCTTTTCGGGATTTCCGACCAAAGACTTGAATACACCGACCTTGGCGGTTGCGATTCTTTTTCAGATATTTTGGATGCTGTTAAAAACAATATCTTCTACCATTTGCAGGAACAAATCTCAGTACAAGGCGCAGACATTGTGCTGATTTGGCTTTGTGTTTTTTTGATTATAACATCGCTTTTAAACAATGTTACATCGTATTTCGGATATTATTTTAGGATTCCAATAAGAACAGGAATAGCCAAAGACATACGCGGCGACCTATTCAAAAAAATCACCGAAATAAGTCCAAGTTATTTTGCGAAAGAAAACAAAGGCGACTTTGTGTCACGAATGACAAGCGATGCAGAAGAAGTTGAATTTGGTGTGGCATCTGCAATAGATATGATATTGGAAAACCCTGTAAGTATCATTGTATATTTGGCAACGTTGTTTTCAATATCTTGGCAGTTGACACTATTTGCCGTGTTTTTGCTTTGTATATGCTGTTTTTTTGTGCTCAAAGTGGGTGTATATATGAAAGACATCGCATTAAAAGCACAAGCATTTCGAGGCAAAATTCTTGCACATTTTGAAGAAGTGTTGTCATCATTACGCGTGATAAAAAGTTATAATCTCGAAAATAAAACTATTGACAAATTTGAAAATATCAACGACGACACGCGCAAAGCCTTCAATCGATTGAACCGTCATTATTCTATTGCATTCCCATTTGCTGACTTTCTTGTTACCACAGTAATTGCTGTAATGCTTTGGTACGGTGGACGTTATGTATTACAAGGGAATTACATACTTGACGCATCGGTGTTTGTATATTATTTGATTGTGTTTCATTCTATAATACGCCCAATGCGTTCAATGCTTAAAGCCTCGTATGCGATACGCAAATCCACAGCCTCTGTTGAGCGAATAGATAAAATATTAAAAATCAAATCTAATATTCAGCAATCAAAAACAATTCAGCACTTAAAGTCATTTGATAATTATTCAGCCACTTTACCAATAATTGAATTTAAAGACGTAAGTTTTGAATATGTTTCTGATAATCCTATCATCGATGAACTCAGTTTTTCTGTTTATAAAAATCGTCCATTTGCGATAATTGGAAGAACAGGCGTGGGAAAAACAACAATTGCAGAACTCATTCTGAGATTCTTAGATTTTAAATCAGGGATTATTAACATTGCCGGAATCGACATTAAAAATATTCCCCTCACAGAACTGCGTAACGCTGTATGTTACATCAATCAAGAACAGATTTTGTTTAATGACACCATAAAAAACAACATCGTTTTAGGCAACAATAATTATTCTGAGGCAGAGTTAAATGCGGCAACAAAAACAGCGGGAATCTACGACTATATAATGTCGTTGCACGATGGATACCAAACCGTAATTGGTGACCGAGGTACACTTTTGTCAGGTGGTCAACGACAATGTATCTGCATTGCAAGGGCATTGCTAAAAAATAGTCCGATATTAATTATGGACGAAGCAACATCGGCGTTAGACAACAAAACGGAACAATTTGTACTCAATAATATCTACACTTTGTACAAGAATAGAACACTGATAATTATATCGCATAATGCAAGTGCAATTGACAAATGTGAAGATAGAATTTTAATTGGAGAAAGTATTTCTTGAATCTTTACAACTGCCAAAGAAACATAAAATAATAGTTTTTTCACCGCCTTCCAAATCACTGTCTCCATAGTAATCTTTTTAGGATCCCATTTGGATTCGAGAGCGGTGGCGATATACAAATACTTGACATCCTCCTCCGACATTTCGCTATGGTCAAAAATCTCACTCATAACAAACCAGTTTTTGTTGTTGGTGCAAACCCTCACCTAAAATACCTACTTCACGGTATTGTAAATAGAAAAATTCCACGGTAATTTTGCGGTATAAAATGATAAAAAATACTGCAAAAATGAACATCGAAAAAATCAATCAAAAATTCCGCAGGTTCGGCGAAATGGTTGTCAATCACAGGGTTAAAGTCCTTGTGTTGTTTGTTGCGCTGATAGTGTTTTCGGTTGCGGGATTGAAGAGAATCTATTTTGAAACATCGTTCGACACCTATTTTGTGAAGGACGACCCGATGCTCCTGAAAACCGACGAGTTTAAGAGCATTTTTGGCAACGATTACTATGTTGCTGTGCTTGTGGAGAATAAGGACGGACTTTTCAACAAGCCGACCCTCTCCCTCATCCGCGAACTGAGCAACGAACTGATGGACAGCCTTGCTTATTCCGAAAAAATCACGTCGCTCACCGACCTTGAATTTATGGTTGGCACGGAGGACGGAATGGAGTTGCAACAGATTGTCCCTGAGGAAATTCCCGACGACAAGGCAGGTCTCGACGCAATCCGCGCCAAGGCTTACAGCAAGGAATATGTATCAAAAAAACTTGTCAGCAAGGACGGCACAATGTCGTGGATTTTGGTGAAATTGCGACCCTATCCGGCGGACAGCGTTTGGCGTGCGGAAGGTCTCGAAGCCCCTGAAAATCAGACAGGTCGCGAGGCTATAAAAATCTGTTTCAAAGACAAATACAAGCCGCTCAACCCCAACATCGCCGGTATGCCGTATATGAACTACGCAAAGGCGCAGTACATCAAAACTGAAATGTCGCGTCTGATGATGATTGCGATTATCGTTGCATTAATCGTGATGACCATCGTAACACGCTCATTAAGAGGAGTTTTGATACCGATAATGACATCAATTTCGGCGATAATCATTGCAATGGGCACGATTGGTTGGCTCGGACTTTATTTGGATATGAGCACCACGATGATAACGGTGATGTTGGCATTTGCAGTCGCAATCGCTTATAACATACACGTTTACAGTTTCTTCCGTGCGCAACTTTTGAAAATTCACGACCGCAAACAAGCCGCCATCGACGCAATCGCCGAAACCGCTTGGCCCGTGATTTTTTCGGGCGTCACCACGATTGCAGCAATGATGACATTCCTCGCAATGAACATCGTGCCAATGAAAGCAATGGGCATAAACTCCTCATTAGCAATAGTTTCGGTATTGATTTCAATACTAATTCTCACGCCCGTAACCCTCTCGCTCGGCAAACGCACCGCCGCCAACAAACAGTTTGACACATCGTTTGAAGGCAAGGCAGCAAACTTTTTCGACCGGTTTGGCGGTTTTGTACTCGACCATTCAAAGAAAATTCTCGTCATATCTGTCATACTTACAGCGTTTTGCGCGATTGGCGTGTATTGGATTGAACCCGCTTTCGACGTTGAACGCTCGATGGGCAGGAAGGTGGAATATTCACGCAAATTTCTCGAACTTTGCGACACCGAACTCGGAACGATGTATTCGTATGATTTGATGGTGGTTTTGCCGGAGGAGGGCGACGCCAAAAAGCCTGAAAATCTCATCAAACTCGAAACCCTCGAACACGAAATTGAAAACTATCCGCTCACCAAACGACATTCGTCGGTTTTGGACATCATCAAGGACATGAACTGCACGCTAAACAGCAATGACACAGCGTTTTATCATATTCCAAACAACAACGAGGCAGTGGCTCAACTGTTGCTCCTATATGAAAACGCTGGCGGCTCCGAATCCGAATATTGGATGGATTATGAATACCGCCGTCTGAGGTTGCAAATCGAGATTTCCAACTACAATTCCAACGAAATTGAAATCGAAATGAACCGTCTGCAAAATCGTGCGAAAGAATTGTTCCCAAATGCTGCGTTTTCGGTGGTTGGCAATTTACCGCAATTCACTGTAATGCAGCAATATCTGACGCGAGGACAGATGATGTCGATGATACTTTCGGCACTGATTATCGGCGTTTTGTTGATGATAGTTTTTGGCAACATCAGGCTTGGTTTGATTGGCATGATTCCAAACCTCGCGCCCGCCGTATTTGTCGGAGGATTAATGGGTTGGCTCGGTTATCCGCTCGATATGATGACCGCCTGCATAATCCCGATGATTTTGGGTTTGGCAGTAGATGATACCATACATTTTGTCAATCACGCTCACCTCGAATTTAACCGCCGCCGCAACTACGAACACTGCGTAAAAGCGACGTTCAGGGTTGCAGGATTGGCGATTGTGATGACCACGGTGATAATTTGCGCCACATTCCTCGGCTTCTCTGTTTCGGACGCAATACAATTTGCACACTTCGGCACACTCGCCGTCGCCGGTCTGATGTCGGCACTTTTGGCAGATTTGTTCATCACCCCAGCATTGTTCAAGGTTCTTAAAGTGTTTGGGAAAGAGGAGGATAATGCATAATTCATAATTCACAATTCATAATTCGTAATTAATAATTCAAAATATTATGAAAAAGTTTTTATTGGCAATTGCAGTTTTGATGACTGCGTTTTCGGTTGATGCACAGACGCTTACGGGCAGGGAGATTGTTAAGAAAGTGAAGGACAATCCCGATGGCGAGACGCGCTATGCTAAGATGGATTTGGTGTTGGAAAAGGCCAACGGCTCCAAACGTGAGCGCAAGGTGGAATCGTGGGCGATGGACATCGGCGAGGACACCAAGACAATGATGTTTTTCACGTATCCGGGCGACGTAAAGGGCACGGGCTTCCTCACTTGGAATTACGACGAAATTGGCAAGGACGACGACAAATGGCTCTATATGCCCGCCCTCAAAAAGACTCGCCGAATCAGCGGAAGTTCCTCTAAGACAGACTATTTTATGGGAACAGATTTCACTTACGACGATATGGGCGACCGTAACATCGACGAGGACGACCACAAATTTCTGCGGATGGAAACCATCGACGGACACGAATGTTACGTCGTGGAATCCGTACCGAAAGACAAGCGCGAAATCTATTCTAAACGCATTTCATGGATTCGCAAGGATTGTTTTATGGGCGTGAAAGTGGAGTATTACGACAAACTCGGCAAACTTCACAGAGTATTGAACATCAGCGACATAAAGCAAGTGCAAGGCTTTTGGACACGCGGCAAAATGGTGATGGAAAACGTGCAGACAAAACACAAAACAATCCTCACTTTTTCGGATTTGAAATTTGATCTGAAAATCGACGGCGAAATGTTCAATGTTGCAAAATTGGAAAAGGGTCTGTAAAATGAAACTGCGATTAATTATTATGTTAATGTCAATCTCCGTCGCCGCCTATGCACAGGATAGCGACGGAGATTTTTCGGTGAAAGTGAAGGGATTTGCCGATAGTTACCACGCCGTAAGATGCAGCAAACCAAACGATTGGATGTCATCACGCACAAGGCTTCGCAGCGAACTTTCATTGGCAAAAAATCACACTGAATTGTTTTTTTCGGCAAATGCAGTTTACAATTCGTTGTTGAAAGATTATTCAGGTTTCAAAATCAGGGAACTTTACGTGTCGCAAACTTTCGGAAATTTTGACCTACGTGCGGGGCGTCAAATCATCACTTGGGGCATGGCTGACGCGCTGAGAATCACCGACTTAATTTCGCCGATGGATTATAGCGAATTTCTCGCGCAAGATTATGACGACATCCGAATCCCCGAAAACGCTTTGCGATTAAAATTTGCGAAAAAATCGTTTTCAATGGATTTAGTTTTTGCGCCCGTAATTGAAACTTTTGAAATGCCGTTTGAAAAAGAAAATCCGTGGGCGATTTCAATGACTGAAATTTTGACGAAGCGCAACAGCCCGATTTGAATGGTGAAATCACCTTCAAAAACACTTCAAACGCACTTCTCGGACTTGACTTTTATCCGGGCGGCGATTGGAATTTGAGTTTTCAATATGCCTACCAAAACGACAATTCCACGGCAACAGTGAGAATTTCAAAAGAACTGTTCCGCAACACTCTCAACATCAATACATTTGCCTACATCGACGTTACCAACGGTGGCATTTATGACCGCACGACATTCGATTATGCCGTCAACGATATGTTGCACATCGCCCTTGGGTTCGACTATTTCAACGCCGACAAAGGAATGTTCAAAATGTACGACAAAAATTCGGAAATTTTCGTGAAAGTAAAGTGCAGTTTTTGAGGAATTGATACCTTAAAATAGTGATGCATCGACCAATGAAAATACCTTATTTTTGGGATTGCGGAAAACAGAAAACAACAGTAATTTTGCAGCATAGAAAATTCATATTTTGTATTGATTACAGTAAAAAATTTGATTGTTTGTTTGATTTTTTTTAATCAAAAAAGACGTACAGATTTAATTGTACGTCTTTTTTTCATTTAGGTGATTTCATTACTATTTGCATAGGCACAATATCGCCACGCCCACCAAAATACCACAGAGGATATATGCCTTTTGCCTAATGTGCTGCTCGTGGAAAAGCAATGCTCCCGCAAGGAACGATATTATGACATTGCTCCTGCGTATCAACGACACAATGCCAATCATCGCACCGTCGCAGCTCAAACCGTAAAAATACAGGAAGTCGGCGATGGTGAGGAAGATGCCTATCATCGGTATCGTTGCCTTATACTTAAAAGGTGTGGTCTTCTTGCGTGTGGGATACCAAAAAATAAGCATCATACACAATGCCAATATAAACTGATACAACGAAAACCACGCCTGCATTTCCATCCTATCGAGCATCACGGTACGCAACAGATATTTGTCGTACAACGCCGATACAGAGCCAATCAGCGTGCCGCCTATCAGGAGATACACAAAAATATTGTGCTTGAACGATATGCCTTCCTTTCTGCCGTAATTGGCGTAGAGAAAGAGGCAAACGAGTATTATCGACGCGCCGAGCCACTGGTAGGCGTTGAGCCTTTCGCCAAGCACCAATACCGCGCCGAGCAGAGTCCAGGCGGGCGCACTCGACCTCACGGGGCCAACAATTGAGATGGGCAGATGCTTCATCGCGTAAAAGTTGCACAGCCACGACGCCTGTACGATGAAGGCTTTGAGGATGATGTAGAGTTGATTTTTGAGACAAGTGCCGCCAACCGCAAATTGCGTTCCGTCCAGGATTCCAAGCCCGAAAGCCGAATCGAGGAGCATTGGCGTCATCAACAATAGCGACGCGCCAGACGAAATGAGCATTACAACAAGGACGGCGTTTTCTTTGAGCGACTGTTTTTTGCAAACGTCATATACGCCCAAGAATATGGCGGAAAAAATTACCGGCAGTATCCACATTTTGGATTAATTGTGTAAATCTATCAGGGTTTAGAAGTGTTAACAATATTTTTAGAATCAATCACGGGACGTATTGGCTCTCCGTAAAAACGGTCGGCACTGCCAATCCAAAACCCGGTGGCGTATTGTGTAAGCTCGTAGCCGTGGGTTGGAATACTTACGGAGATGCTCGACGACCAAATGCAACCGTTTTCCATATACATTACGGGCTTGCGTCCATTCATGTAGCCACATGCAGGCAGCAATATCGACTTGCCGTTTGGACCCGTTACCTTATAATAATTGGCGCTTTCACCATTCACCCACACCCACTCGCATAGGTTGCGAAGCTCGTCAAATTCCTTCACGGTGGGCATACGCCAGCCACCGCCCCAGTTTTGAACAGCGGCATCGTCCTCAGCCTCAAGGGTGTAGATAGAATCTACCATCTCATCGTTGCCCGACTCCTTCTTGAAATTGTATTTGGTGAGCAGGTTTTTGCCTTTGCAATACTTGTAATTGTCCCAAGAATAAACTTCCTTTGGCATCGTCTCACCCCATGCGAAATACGAACCTGACATAAGGGGATGCGTGGCGTTGATATTGCATGTAGCCCACAATACGCTCACGCCAATGTCAACATAAGAATGTCCGACAATGGATCCGGTAGTGTCGTATGGCACATTCAAAAAATCATTTTTCTTAGTGATGTTGCTTTCTCCAATGCCGTTGATACCGTCGTCCTCGCAGGCGACAAGGCACGTTGCAACAATCAAGATTATATATGGCAATATTTTTTTCATAATGCATATTTACGTTAGAATTCAAGCTGCAATTATAACAATTTTTGGGCAAATTACCAAGTTTTTTACAACGAAAAAAACTCAGAACCAAAAAATTACTCTCCGGTCCTGAGTCTCAGCCTATTGTTTTGATGTGTCATTTTTTAAGAAAAGTAGCCCTTGTTTGCTTTATATAACGAAAAAGTTTCAAAAAGGTTTCGTTTTTGTTAATTTATTTTTAAATTATTTTTTCATTAGCAACAATCGACTCCACTTGCAACCTAACCGCCGCCAAATCTTCGTTGATAATCTGGTACTTGCAATATTTTGCGATTACGTCATCGGGCATTTGATTGTTGATTCGTGCCAACACTTGTTCATACGTGGCGTGATCGCGCTGCATTACGCGGGCGATACGAATATCGAGAGGTGCGGCTACATGCACACAAAAATCAGCCTGTCGATAAAAACCACTTTGTATCAAAATTGCACTTTCCATGAGGATAAGCGGCTCGGCGGCATTATTGTCGGCAAACTTGGCAAATGCGTCGCGGACGAGCGGATGAATCAAGGAATTGAGACGTGCGAGGATTCCCGAATCGGCGAATACGACGGACGCCACGCGGCGACGATCGAGCGAGCCATCAACGGTATAGATGTCATCGCCAAACATCGCCTTCATACCTTGGACGGCACGAGGGTCGGTATTTTGGATGTTGCGCGCCACGTCGTCGCAGCGGAACACCGGCACTCCGCATTGTTCAAAAATCTTCGACACTGTGGTTTTGCCACTGCCAATGCCGCCTGTAAGTCCTATTGTCTTCATTGCTTAGGAGATTGTTTTTCGATGAGGTATTCTACAATTTCGGGGGATATCGAAATATTGGCAACACCCATGTTGTCAGGCTGTTTTGCAATCCTGACTGTCAAGAATTGCGGGCGCGTGATTCCCACAAGATCATTATAATCGATTTCGGCGGCAAACATATCCTGGGAAATTTTGTTGTAATTGCTCCATCCCACATTGAACCTGATGAGAGCTTTTTGCGAAAAAATCCTGAGATTAACACTGTCTGGCACATTGACGGTACGTATGGGGACTTCGATGGAATGTTCGGTAAATTTTTCTACGCTGATTGTGGCGTCGGTGGACGTGAGCGGACAATCTACGCCGTCAGGAATCACGAGCCTCACTTTCTGCACCGTTGATTTGCTAAGCTGATTGAGGGTGAGAAGCTCTGTGTGGATGGCTGTGATGGTATCCACGATGATGGCGGGTCCGCCTATCGTGATGCTGTCGGGCTGCAATGTTGGTTCGCCGGAGAGCCGATATTGTTTTTCAAAAGTGATTGAATGGTCGAGTATTACAGGCACTTTTGCATTGCGGAGATTGCCAAAATCGAGCTTGATGGTGTCGGGACGGAGCGATATAAACTTGTAGTCGGCGGGCATCTGCGCCTCCACTTGTGCGCGGATGTCGTCGTCGGTAACGAATTTGAGCGTTGAATCCGATTCAGGGAAAGTCCTGATGTCGAGTTTTGAAAGGTCTATCCTTATTGGCGAATATCCGCCCCTGTGCGTAAGCAGCAATGCGCCTCGCGCCGAAAGTGTAATCTTGAGTACATCGGTGGTAACACCCGGCACGAGCATACTGTTGGTTGGCAGTCCATAATATTCTACCTTGAAATCCGATTCGTTGGTGATGGTACTGCCCACCTTGTTGATAAACCAGAATGTAAGGGCAATCATCACCATTACCAAATAGGTGAAGGTATTTTGGTTGAAACGCTTGCGCTTCAACTTGTAAATAAGAACTTTGATCTTGCGGAGTATAGTCTTTTTTTCTGCCATATTGCGCTATCTGTATTTTTGGAGCAGGTTGGAGGCTTCGTATTGACGCTTGGATACTGCGACATTCCAATCGTTGTGAGCCCCCTTCCTGTCGCCCGATTGATATTTGGCGATGCCACGCCATACATATATGTCGGACATTGTGGGGTCGATGTCGAGAGCGGCGTTGAGGTCGGCGATTGCATAATTGTTCATCTGCGATTTGCAATATGCAATGCCCCTAAGCCGGTGAAATTGCGCGTTGTGCGCCGCCACGGTGTTGATGATTCTGAGTGCGTCGGTAGTGTTGTTGTCGTTGATAAAAATCTCGGCGGCGAGCATCTTGGCAGAATCGCTGTCGGGCGCAAGGTCGAGAAGACGCTCGGCGTATTTGGCGGCGTTGGCGTAATCCTTGTCGCGCATATATGCCGATGCGGCGGCGTATATGCGTTGCGGCGGCGCGTCCTCGTCACGTACCGCCTTGGCGTAAATTTCAGCCGCCTTGCCGTACTTGCCGTTCAATGTAAGGATGTCGCCTTTGAGCGCGAGGTAGTCGGCGGAATTAGGACGGCGGCGGAGAGCTTGGTCGATGTCGTAGAGCGCGGATTTGGCATTGCCGTTGTTGTAATAATTGAGGGCGCGGAGGTAATATGCAAAATGCGATGACGGCGATTGCGATATTATCTTATTAAGCTCTGAATATGCAAGCGCACTCTTGCCATTGTTGACAAGGTATTCGGCGTATTGGAGGTCGCCGTCGATGTCGCCGCGCTGCGCCGTTGCGGTGAGCGTTGTCAACATTGCCGACACTATTATTATAATAAGTCTGTACGTCTTCATTTTAGTTTGTTTTTGATTTCTTGGTGAATACTGTGATGTATCCGCTTATTTCGCGGTCTTCCAATCCAGTGAGCCGTCGCTCGTACACTATGCACCGGTAATAATACACGCCGTCAGGCACTGCCGAACCGTTGTTTTTGTCGGTGCCGTCCCAATTGATGTCGGGGTCGGTGGTCTCATACACCACCTTGCCCCAACGGTTGGTGATGGTCATCTCGATATGGTCGATGAATTGATATGGCAACGGATGGTAAAGGTCGTTTTTGCCGTCGCCGTTTGGGGTGAACACGTTGGGCAGGCGGTAATAGTCGCACATATCGACACAAATCTTTTGCGAGGGCATTCCGTCGTTGCCGGCTGAATCGCGAGCTGAAACGGCATAGCATCCAGCAAGTCCGTTGATGGGAGCATGTTTGTATTCGTTGATGTCGGGCTTGGTCTCATCTATTTTGGTGAGCGTGCCTTCCAATGTTTCGGAAAACCAAATTGTGTATTTTTCGATGCCAAGACCGCACACAGTGTCGGGATGCCACGTGAGCAGATTGTAACCCTCGTCGCAATTGGATATTGTGGTAAGCTCCACACAGGGCGCAATGGTATCAACTGGCGTGGCGTATGCCTCCTGCGACCAGTTTTCGATGTGGGTGGGCAGTCCCGGCGCGGAGTAATAACCAATAGTCTTTATCTTGTAACCGTACTCCTGACCATTGACAAGGTTATAGTCGGTGTAAGCATCCTTGTCGGTCTCGCCCACTTTCACAAAATCATCGCTGTCCGGGTCTTTGCGGTAAATCTCAAAGAGGTCGTTTTTCCACGGAGTATTGGCAACGTGGGAGATGGTTACACGACGGTCGGAAGGTTTGAGGGTAATGAATACCGACGACGCCTTGTCTGATGCACCGTTGTCGCGGAGAGTGCTAGTCTTCGGGTCGGTGTAGAAGAAGGTAACAAGGTATTCGGAACTGTTGTTTTTGGTGTCGATGCCCTTATTGATATAAGTGGTATCTTCCAGTTCGTAGGTATCGGCAAAATGATTGACACCTGCATCTTTATTGTCCGCCGCTTGTATCTTGTATTGGAACGGCGGCACCATCAGGTCGGGGTCGATAGGCTCTATCGGCGTAGTCCACGCCACGAAGACATCGCCATTGTTTTCGTCGGTGCTCTGTACTGATACATTGGTCATTGCAATAAGCCCCCTCACCAGAATCCTGTGTTCCGGCGGCGACGGCTGACTCTCCGCTCCGTCCTCAAATACGGCTGTAATTCTATAAGTATATACAAATCCGCTCGGCAGTCCCTTGCCGCCGTCGCTATCGACATACATCAACTGATTGCCGTCGTGGATTTCAGCGATGAGCTTGTAACCCGTGCCTTCGCGGATTCCAGTCTCACAGACTCCGGGATCGTACTCGTCAAGAATCTTGTCTTTGCGGTAAATCTTGTAGCCCGTCGCCTTTTCGTTGCCGCCGTTGTCCCATTCAATCTTGATTTCGGTATTGTTGGGCGTCATTGAAGTGATGTTAGGATGCGGGGCTATCACCCTTATATTAATAGTGCGGTATGCAGTGAGCGGCACTTTCCAATCGTCGTCATAAGCCTTCACAAGAAGTTCGTAAGGCATACGGCGGACATGGTCTTGCGTAGTCTGCCACGAAAAACGTCCAACGGGCTTGTGCGTCCACGATTTTACATCGGTGAATGTAGCAGGCGAATTAGCCACAGCAAGCGGGCCGCCAGAAGCAGTCATCTTCATCCTGTCGTTGTCGGGGTCGGTAGCCGTAACATTAAATTCCAACAAATCGCCCGCAATTACACAATGATTGCCGGTATTGTCGATGATTGGGGTATGATTGTCGGTATCAATGACATCCACCTGAATATCGCGCAATACCTGACCTATCTTGACACCATTGCGCCATTCCTCTATCCACATCGCGACATTGTAAGTGCCCACCTGCGAGGGACGCTCCCAAACAAAATCGCCCGTAGTTGGGTTTACATAAATGGAATCGGTAACAGGAGGCAGCGTATAGCCAACAATCTCCTGTCCATCTTGTTGCAGGCAAGTGGCAATGCGATACGAAAGGCTGTCGCCGTCGGGGTCGTATGCGCCGGGATTGTGTACAAAGGTCTTGTGGAGAGCCGCCTTGTCCATAGGGGCATTGAGCAGCTCCGGCGAACTATTGTTGCCTATCGTGCCGTCTATCTTGAGCGTAGTCTTGATGGCAAATACAACGTTTACGGAGTTAGGAATGTTGGTGACGCCCTCGTTTCGGTTGGGGTCCTCCATATATAATACGTATGTGCCGGGACCCGAAAAGGTGTGCTCGCCGTAATAGACATTTTTTTTCAAGTAGGAAAATGACAAAGCATTTACCTCGTCGAGAAAAGTTTCGGATGTGCGTTTTACCGTTACTTTTCCCGTGCCGTCGCCGCAATCGACCTCGAGTTCGTCCCTGTCCGCCTCCGTGAGCGTATAACAATAGGTATATACAATAATCTGATAACGGTATCCGGAGATATGTTTATAGACAATTTCGCCCGCCCTGTTGTGGGTGGCGGATGCTGAGCCCACCGTCAAAAAGGCGATGCAGCATAGCAAAAATACTATTTTTGTTATAATTTTCATTTTTACGAAAAAAAATCTTCATAATAATTTCCGCAAAAGTAATGAATTTTTTAATTTTATGCCGAATTTTAATCAAATTTATGATTTAGACTTAAATTTGCTATGTCAGATACCACCAACAGCATATTATACAGCGAACTTGGGGCAGACGACCTGAGTTTCGTGTATCTTGGCAAGTTCGACAATTCTGTGCTCGGATTTGCTACAGAGATACTCAAAGGGCATATTTCGCAGACCGTGGAGTCGGAGGGCAAGAAAAACAAGCTCTCGTTCCTAATGATTGAGAGTTTCCAAAACATCCTCCGCTACGGGCTTGCCGGACGCGCCGCCGAGATGACCTCCGGCGAAGTGTTCATCGTGCGCAAACATAAAGGCAGCTACTATATCACCACCGGCAACTACGTGGAGAACGTCAACATTGCGCCCATGCGCGAAAAGTTGGAGCGTGTAAATTCGCTTTCGCCAGAGGATTTGAAGAAACTTTTTATGATGACGCTCCAAAACAAAAAGATTTCCAAGCAAGGCGGCGCGGGTCTCGGTTTTATGGAGATGGTGCGCAAGACCAAGGAAAAGCTCGACTTCGATTTTGTGGAGATAGATTCAGAAAGGTCGTTTTTCTACTTCCAACTAAGGCTCAAGGACAACCCCGAAGACGATTCGCCCGCATTGCCAATATCAGCCACCAAAAATATCAAGAAGTTGATGGAGCAAAACGGCAGATTCATCGCGCTCAAAGGCGACTTCCGTCAATCTGCCATCAACCCGATATTATCCATGGCAGAAAACAACATCAGCGAGGAGAGCCTGCGCACACAACGGAGTGTATATCACATACTTGTAGAGATGCTCCAAAACATCGCCCGCCACGCCGCACAGACAGATGACGGCAGAAGGGAAGGATTGTTTTCGATGGGCTACGACGGCGCATCGTTTGTAGTGAGCGCGTCCAACGGCATCAGCTCCAACGCCGCGCAACGGCTGCTGGAATACGTCGGCAAGCTCAATTCGATGACACGCGAACAACTCGACGATTATTATAAACGTGTGCTTCGCGAAGGACACGACGACACAACTATATCATCAGGGCTCGGTCTCATAGACGTAGCACGCGACAGCATCGGCGGCATCGACTGCACCGTGGACGGCGACGCCCCTGTACAATTATTGTCAATGACAGCAAAACTGTAATTATCATATAACACTATTATGAGTAACCTTAGAAAAATTTATAGAGCGAAGTCGGATTTTTATCCGAGGATGGTTTTCGACAAGGAAGAAGGCGTATTTTTGATAGAAGGACGCTCGCTGCCAGAAGATTCAGAAGCTGTGTACGGGCCTGTGCTCGAATGGCTCGACGAATACGGCATGCAGCCCAACCAAGAGACCCAAATGGTATTCAACCTCGAATACTACAACTCGGCATCACTGCGCAAATTTGCAGACATACTCAAAAAACTCAAACAAATTGGCACAGCCAGCGGCACCAAAGTCTCAGCGATATGGTATTATGAAGACGGTGACGAATCGAGTTGCGAAAACGCAGAAGACCTCGCGTCGTCCATAGGCATCGACCTTGAGATGAAATTAGTAGGCGAGGCTTGATGGCAACGACTACAAAAGGCAACAAATGACACCGTTACAAAAATAACATATTTTCACATCATTTTTTGCATAATTATTAGAAAATAATTTATAATTTTGCAGCCATTATTGAAAACAACAAAAACATCATAACAAAATGGAAGGAAATCTTTCTTTCGCCCTACAACTCATGGGCATAGGGCTCGCAGCAGTATTTTTAGTGCTGCTGCTCGTAATTGCATTTGGCAACCTTCTCATCAAGGCGGTCAACAAATTTGCGCCCGAAGAGGAAAAGCCGGCGCAGATAGCAAGCAAGCCGACTCCGGCACTCGTGGACGGCGCAGTGCAGCAGGCAATCAACAAAGCTGTAGAGCAGCTCACCGGCGGCAAGGGTCGCGTGGAAAAAATCGTTAAATTGTAACAACATCAAAAAACAGATTCCAAACTTCAAAAAATGGGAAGAAAAGTAAAATTTAATCTCGTTTTCAGAGATATGTGGCAGTCCTCCGGCAAATACCAGCCGAGGGTTGACCAACTATTGAAAGTAGCCCCCGCAATCATCAAGATGGGGTGCTTCGACCGCGTGGAGACCAACGGAGGCGGCTTTGAGCAGGTAAACCTCCTCTACGGCGAAAATCCCAACAAATCCGTCCGCGAATGGACAAAGCCCTTCCACGAGGCTGGCATTCAGACCGAAATGCTCGACCGCGCTCTCAACGGCATCCGCATGAACCCGTGCCCCGTTGACGTCCGCAAACTTTTCTACAAGGTAAAATACACTCAGGGCACCGACATCGCACGTACATTCTGCGGTCTCAACGACCCGAGAAACATCATTCCCTCAATCGGTTACGCTCACGAGGCTACACGCCCCGACGGCTCGCACATGATTTCGCAGTGCTGCCTCTGCATCACCGAAAGCCCCATCCATACAGTTGAATACTACGTAAACCTCGCCAAGCAGCTCATCGACGCCGGCGCAGACGAAATCTGTATCAAGGACATGGCAGGCATCGGCCGTCCTGTGAAACTCGGCAAGATTGTAAAGGGCATCAAGGATTACAAGGACATCGTCGTTGAATACCACTCTCACGCAGGCCCTGGATTCTCTATGGCATCCATCCTCGAAGTTTGCAAGGCGGGATGCGACTACGTGGACGTTGGCATGGAGCCGCTCTCATGGGGTACAGGCCACGCCGACATCCTCGCCGTACAGCCGATGCTGAAGGACGCCGGATTTGAAGTGAAGGAAATCAACATGAGCGCATACATGGAAGTGCGCACTCTCATTCAGGAGATGATGGACGACTTCCTCGGCTACTACATCCCTCAGCGCAACCGTTTCATGAACTCCCTCCTCATCGCTCCCGGTCTGCCCGGCGGCATGATGGGTTCGCTCATGACCGACCTCGAGAGCAACCTCGAATCCGTCAACAAATACAAGGAAAAACACAACTTGCCCAAGCTCACTCAGGACGAGTTGATGATAAAACTCTTCGACGAGGTTACATACGTATGGCCAAAGATGGGTTATCCTCCATTGGTAACGCCTTTCAGCCAGTACGTCAAGAACATGGCACTCACCAACGTAATGCAGATGGAGAAAGGCAAGGAGCGTTGGTCGCTCATCGCCGACGACATCTGGGGCATGCTCCTCGGCAAATCGGGCAAACTGCCTGGCGCAGTGGCTCCCGAACTCGTGGAACTCGCCAAATCTCAGGGTCGTGAATTTTTCACCGGCAACCCGCAGGACGAATATCCCGATCAGCTCGACGTATTCCGCAAGGAAATGAAGGACAACGGCTGGGATTTCGGTCAGGACGACGAGGAACTCTTTGAACTCGCAATGCACCCGCAGCAGTACCGCCTCTACAAATCTGGCGACGCCAAGAGGTCGTTTGAAGAAGACCTTGCAAAACGCAAAGCCGAGAAGAACGCACCTAAGGGCGGCGTACCCGCATTGCAATTCCCGCAGACCGTTACTGTGGATGTCAACGGTCAAAAATATGCCGTTACAATTGGTGCAAACGACGGCAAATCATCAGCACCTGCCGCCTCTGCACCCGCCGCAGCCGGCACTGGCAAACCGCTCGCCGCTCCGCTCGAAGGCAAATTCTACTTGAAGAAGAATCCTTCCGACCCGCAGGTCAACGTTGGCGACAAGGTGAAGAAAGGCCAGACCGTTTGCTACATCGAGGCCATGAAGACCTTCAATGCAATCGCAGCCGAATGTGACGGCGTAATCACCGAAATCAACTTCAAGTCAGGCGATTCGGTATCTGAAGACGACGTAATCATGCGCATTGCAGCCGAAGGCGAGACCGCTACCGCAGCATCCGGCGAAGGCAACGACCTCACCGCGCCCCTCGAAGGCAAGTTCTATCTGAAGAAGAACCCCTCCGACCCGCAGGTAAACGTCGGCGACACCGTGAAGAAGGGTCAGACAGTTTGCTACATCGAGGCCATGAAGACCTTCAACGCAATCGCCGCAGAATCCGACGGTGTAATCGCTGAAATCTGCTTCAAGTCCGGCGACTCTGTATCGGAAGACGACGTTCTGATGAGAATTAAGTAATCGATTGTTAGACACTTTATTAAATCCACTTAACAATGGGTGACAATATATTAGAAAGAATATATGGGATGACGGCGTTCCAGTCAATCATCGATCAGCCGTCTTTCCTGATAATGTATCTGCTTGCATTCGTGCTGCTGTACCTTGGCATCAAGAAACAGTACGAACCCTTGCTGCTGATACCCATCGCATTCGGCGTTCTCATCGCCAACTTCCCCGGCGGCGGCATGGGCGTTTTGGCAACCGACGGCGAAGGCATGGTTCACTTCATCAAAGACGGCAAGGAGGTAGTGAGGAACATCTACGAGATGTCGCTGCCCGAGATTGCGCACGACCTCGGCGTGATGAACTTCCTCTACTACGCCCTCATCAAGACAGGTCTCCTGCCGCCTATCATCTTCATGGGCGTGGGCGCATTGACCGACTTCGGCCCGATGCTCCGCAACCTCAAGCTCGCCATCTTCGGCGCGGGCGCACAATTCGGCATCTTCGCCGTATTGCTCGTGGCCTGCAACTGGTTTACCATGAAGGAGGCTGCATCTCTCGCAATCATTGGCGGTGCAGACGGTCCCACGGCCATCTTCACCACCATCAAATTGGCTCCTCATCTTTTGGGCCCGATTGCAATCGCGGCTTACTCTTACATGGCTCTCGTGCCGGTAATCGTGCCGTTGGTAGTGAAACTCACTTGCTCCAAGAAGGAACTCTCCATCAACATGAAGCAACAGGACAAGCTCTACCCCTCCAACACCGTCATCAAGAACGAGCGCGCATTGAAGATTATCTTCCCGATTGCGGTAACAACAGTAGTTGCCATCATCGTTCCTTCGGCAGTGCCGTTGGTAGGCATGTTGATGTTCGGCAATTTGATTAAGGAAGTTGGTTCGTCCACCAGCCGTATTTTCGACGCCGCAAGCAACGCCATCATGAACTCGGCTACAATATTCCTCGGCCTCTGCGTAGGCGCGACGATGACTGTAGAAGCGTTCCTCAACTGGCAGACAATCGGCATCGTGGCCGGCGGCTTCTTGGCATTCGGCTTCTCCATCTTCGGCGGCATCATGCTCGTAAAGATTTTCAACTTGTTCAGCAAGAAGAAAATCAACCCGCTCGTTGGCGCAACCGGCCTCAGCGCAGTGCCTATGGCATCCCGCGTTGCCAACGAAATCGCCCTGAAGTACGACCCCCGCAACCACGTCTTAAACTACTGCATGTCATCCAACGTCTCCGGCGTTATCGGCAGCGCAGTGGCAGCAGGCATCTTGATTGCGTTCTTAGGATAAAATCCGACTTCAAACCATAAACTAAAAAGGCAGGTTTTCCGACCTGCCTTTTTTAGTTTTTTTTAAACATCAAAAATTTGCATATTTGAAATTTCAGCATTAATTTTGCAATACGTAATTAAAAAATCAGACAACAATTTAATAGAACCTACATTATGGAAGATGCTTGCATAAAGATGGCAAAATGCCCTATATTCAACGAAGGCACTCTGCTCAACGAGAGAACAGGCGAAACTTACAAAACGGTATATTGCACCACCGAACGATACAAACAGTGCAAGAGGTATCTTGCCGCACAAAGATGCACCAAGCCGATACCCGTGCAGGTGCTGCCTAACGCATCTATTACCGTTGACGAAATCGTAAGGCGCGTAAACAACGGCTTCTACGACATTTTCAATAAGAAATAAAAGGACGTTTTTCCGCCCCCTAAACTTTGAAAAACTTGATGACATCCTGCAGACGGTCAGCCTGTTGCAAGAGGTTTTGGCTGTTGGACGCCACCTCCTCCGAAATGGTCGCAAACTGCTGGATGCCGTCATTGAAACGCTGAACGGCGGTATTGATTTGCGCACCGCCCGAAGCCTGCTCGCGACTTGCCGTGGCAATCTCCTGAACCAAAACAGTTGTGCGCTTAATTTCGGGCAGCATCTTGGAGAATACCTCGCCGGTGAGTTTTGCGATATTGACGCCATCTGCCGACACTGCGTCGATGTCCCTTGCGGCAACGGCGCATTTTTCGGCGAGTTTGCGCACTTCCGCCGCCACAACTGCAAATCCCTTTCCATGCTCGCCAGCTCGTGCCGCCTCCACGGCTGCATTGAGGGCAAGAATATTGGTCTGGAAAGCGATGTCGTTGATGACGGATATTTTTTCGGCAATTTCCGTCATAGTATTCACAGTCTTTTCTGCCGCCTGACTACATTCCCCGATATACTGGGCTGTTGAACCAGCAATGCTCTCGGATCGGGCAGCATTCTGGCTGTTTTGTTCTATAGACGATGCCATCTCGCCTATTGCCGAACTTATTTCCTCTGCCGACGCTGCCTGTTCGTTGGCACTTGCACTCATACGCATGCTTGCATCGTTCATCTCGCCGGCGGCTGCGGCTATGGCATCGGAACTTTCCGAAATGGAGCGCACGATGTCGGCAAGCGTGTTTTTCATGTCTGCCATCGAATTATTGAGGACGGCTATTTCCGATTCTCCGCCTGAATGATGGAAATCTGCGGTCAAATCGCCCGAAGCAAGTTTGATGGTCTTTGCAGTGTTGTCGCTAAGTCCGTTGCTAAAATTGTTGCCAAAACGCGTCAAGAATATCACAACCACAACAAAGATGACCAAAAGAAGTGATATTCCAACCACATGCATCTCCATTGTGGAATATTCGATGTCGGCGGCACGCTGTGAGGACAATTGGTCGATGACATCGCAAAGGATTTTGGTGCGTTTTTTCAACTCGATGCCCAAACCAGGAATCTTAAACAATGCTTCGCGCTTGTCTATCGAGGCTTTGAACACGACGTCGCTTTTTGCAAGATAATCCTGCTTGATTTTCGTTATTTGGTTATACTCACGCTGGAGGTCGGGAGCAAAATCGGTTTTGGAAAGTTTAGATTCGATGTCGGCGTTTTCATCGAGATAATCGCTGAGAAGTTGGTCGTCGTTGGTAATGATTGTAAGCGACAACAGCTTGTTGATGAGCATATTGCGGCGCAATTGTTCGCTTGGCACGGCATATTGCGGCATCGACTTTATGCGATTATAAAAATTGACAACCCGTCCCTCATAGTCCTGCTGAATGGCTAATAATTCCGCATTGGCGTCCTTGTTCTCCACCGTAATTTTATTGATGACGTTACAAAAATTTTGGAGCTGCGAAAAGACAGTCTGCACCGAATCATACGCTTCTCTCAATTCGGCAGTCTCGTCGTCGCCATCCATGTACTGCGAAAGCTGCGCAAAATCACTGGCAGTTGCGCGGAACGCCTCCATGCCCTGCTGATAAACATTATTGTCATTATTGGAATCAAGAAAAGTTCTAAATTCAAAAATCGTATGCCCCAGATTGTCGAGCATACTATTGGCGGAATGGAGCATTGGAGAATATTTGCTAACGATATTTTGGGCGGTATCGTTGAGCGTGCCCACCTTCACAATGGGTACAATCGACATAAACATAAGCGGCACCACCGCCACCGTAAATGCTATACCCAACTGTTTGCGTATTTTCAAATCTTTGAATTTCATGGCTGTTGATATAAGTTTTTATATTTGCCAACAAATATTAAGCCGAATATCAATACAAGAACCAAATATTCCGCAAAACGTGAATTTTGTCGTATAGACTTTATATTTTTTACAACGATTGAAACATCTGCGCATCAACTGTCCAACTTGTATTTCTGCCCCCAATGCTGCTGCATGGTCTCCTTGGCGCGGAGTTCGGCGGTATTGTTGCCGGGGATGTAGAACGACGTGCCACTGAGTTCGTCGGGCATAAACTCCTGCTGCACAAAATGTCCCGGATAATCATGCGAATATTTGTAATCCGCGCCATATCCAAGCTGCTGCATCAACTTGGTCGGGGCATTGCGGATATTCATCGGCACAGGCAGGTCGCCAGTCTTGCTTACAAGTTCCATTGCGGCATTGATGGCATTGTAGGCAGAATTGCTCTTTGCCGAATTGGCGAGATAAATCACTGTTTCACTGAGAATTATCCTCGATTCGGGATAGCCGATGGTACTTACAGCCTGAAAACAGGCGTTGGCTATCAGCATTGCATTAGGATTGGCAAGACCGATGTCTTCGCTCGCCAAAATCACAAGCCGCCGCGCGATAAACTTCAAATCCTCGCCGCCAGTCAACATCCTCGCAAGCCAATATACAGCCGCATTGGGGTCGCCGCCACGTATCGACTTAATGAACGCCGAAATGATGTCGTAGTGCATATCGCCCTTCTTGTCGTACATAGCGGTGGACTTTTGTAGGCATTTGGCAACATTCTCGTCATTGATTACGACATGCTCCGAAGTCTGCGCATTGATTACTATCTCCAAGATATTCAGCAATTTGCGGGCGTCTCCCCCACTCTGCCTAAACAACGCACCCGTTTCCTCTACCTTGATGTCCATGTCCTTCAATACAGAATCCAATGTCAACGCACGGTTCAATAGATTTTCAAGGTCTTGTTTTTCAAGCGGTTGCAATACATATACCTCGCACCTCGACAATAGCGGCGAAATCACCTCAAACGACGGATTTTCGGTCGTGGCACCTATCAAGACCACAATCCCCTGCTCCACCGCACCAAGCAACGAATCCTGCTGACTCTTATTGAAACGGTGGATTTCGTCGATGAAAAGAATAGGCGTCTGAGTGCTGAAAAAAGCGGCGTGTTGCGCCTTCTCCAACACCTCGCGCACGTCCTTCACGCCGCTCGTAACGGCACTGAGGGTGTACATGGCGCGGTTGCCAGATTTGGCGATGATGCGGGCGAGAGTAGTCTTGCCCACACCGGGCGGGCCCCAAAGTATGATGCTCTGGATGCGTCCGGTATTAATCATATTGCGAAGGACAGCCCCCTCGCCCACGAGGTGCTGCTGCCCGATGTATTCGTCGAGATTTTTAGGCCTCATTCGCTCGGCCAATGGCATATTTGGCATAAGGTAATCGTATTATATTTTTGCAAAATTAATAAAAATCACGCACCAAAATTGCAATTCCACAAAAAATATCTATCTTTGTAATCACAAAAAAATTTGAAACCATGAAAACAACTGGCATAGAAAGGTTTATAAAGGCGCAAGACGCGCACTCCGCCTATCAGGAGGCATTGAAGGAAATCAACGACGGCTGCAAATGGGGACACTGGATTTGGTATGTGTTTCCGCAAATAGAGGGACTTGGACTGAGCGAGATGAGCCAATATTACGGCATACGCGGACGCTCAGAGGCTGAGGAATACCTTAAAAATGAGACACTTAACAGCCGTTTGAAGGAGATTTCGAGAGCATTGCTGATGCACAAAGGCAAGCGGGCGCAGCAAATCCTTGGCGGCATCGACGCCAAAAAAGTGCGCTCCTCAATGACATTGTTTGACGCCATAGAACCCAATTCGGTGTTTGCCGAAGTATTGGACGCTTTTTATGACGGCAAACGCTGCGAACTTACGCTAAATAAATTAAATGACACTGAGGTCACGAAATAAGAACACAGAAAATCATGCAGGTACTTTACGAAGACAATCATATAATCATCGTTTCCAAAACGGTAAATGAAATCGTGCAGGCAGACAAGACCGGCGATAAGACGCTGATGGACAGCGTGAAAACTTACATCAAGGAAAAATATTGCAAGCCCGGCGACGTGTTCATCGGGTTGCCGCACCGTCTCGACCGCCCAACATCGGGCATTGTAGTTTTTGCACGGACGAGCAAGGCGTTGACGAGGCTCAACGCAATGTTCCGCGACGGCAACATACACAAAACCTATTGGGCAATCACCGCCAACAAGCCGCCACAAGAGGAAGGCACATTGGAAAATTTCATTCAGAAAAACGAAAAGCTCAACAAATCGTTCATCGCCAAACAAGAATCCAAGGAGGCTAAGAAAGCCATACTCAACTACAAGATACTCAGCGCGTCAGACCGCTATTACCTTTGGGAAATCGAACTCTTGACGGGTCGCCACCATCAAATCCGCTGCCAACTCGCCAACATCGGCTGCCCAGTAAAAGGCGACCTCAAATACGGCTATCCTCGCAGCAACCCCGACGGCGGACTCTCGCTTCACGCCCGCCGCGTACAATTCGTGCATCCGGTCAGCAAGGTGGAAATAGACATTACCGCGCCAGTGCCGGACGACAAATTGTGGAAATTCTTTGAGGAATCTTCTTTATCCAAAAATTAAAAGAATTTCACACAAATGGAAAGAATTTTTTGATTCTTTTAATTCTTCTTCATTCTTTTAATTTTTGGATATAACAGGTCGCGCATAGAGGTCAAACTCCTCGGCATCAGTGATTACCACATTGTAGAAACCACCGATTTGGAAGTTTGGCGCGTCGGCAGTCTTTACAAGCACTTCGCAATCCACTTCGGGCGAATCGTATTGGGTGCGCCCAATGAAATAATCGCCCTCCACCCTATCGACCACGATTTCAAACTCGCGACCGATTTTGGCGGCGTTGAGTTGCAGCGAAATTTTTTGCTGGATGGACATGATGCGGTCAGCGCGTTCCTGCTTTTTCTTCTTGGAAATGCGGTCGGCGTAATGCTCCGCGCTGTACGTGCCTTCTTCCACAGAATACGGGAATACGCCGAGACGGTCAAATTTGGTTTCCTTAACGAACTCCACCAACTCCTCAAACGCCTTGTCGGTTTCGCCAGGAAAACCAACCAACAAAGTGGTTCTCAGCGCAATATCGGGGACTTGCTCGCGGAATTTTTTCAAAAGTTCAAGCGTTTCGGCGCGCGAGTGTCCGCGCTTCATCTTAGTCAAAACATTGTCGTTGATGTGCTGGAGCGGAATATCGAGATACTTGCAGACCTTGGGATTGTTGCGCATGATGTCCAACGTCCTGAGCGGGAAGTTGTTAGGATACGTATAATGCAAGCGAATCCACTTAACACCCTCAATATCCGCCAAAGCCTCCACAAGCTCTGGCAATCGGTATTCGCCATACAAATCTTTGCCGTAATAGCTCAAATCCTGCGCAATAAGATTGAACTCGCGAGTGCCATTCTGGGCGAGTCTCGATACTTCGTCAATAATCTCGTCCATCGGTCGCGATACGTAATGCCCTCTGATATAGGGAATTGCACAAAAAGCGCAATATCTGTCGCAGCCCTCCGACACCTTGATATATGCGGTGTGCGGCGGCGTAGAAATCATCCTCGGCTCCTTGACAACCGACTTGCTGAGGTCGTCGCAATCGAGACGATCGAGGATTTCATTAATACTATCAACACCAAAAAATTCGTCCACTTCGGGAATATCGGCGGCGAGTTCTTTCTTGTAACGTTGTGATAAACAACCAAATACAAAGAGCCGCTGAATCTTGCCCTCGTTTTTGAGGTTGATGTATTCCATTATAGTATCGATGCTCTCCTGCTTGGCGTCGAGGATGAATCCACACGTGTTGATAAGCACGATGTCGGCGTTGGCGTTGTCATCGTCAAAAACAACGTCGTATCTGCTGTGGATGCGCGTGGCGATGTCCTCGCTGTCCACAAGATTTTTGCTGCAACCGAGGGTAATGATTGCGAGTTTCTTTTTGTGCATTTGTTGAGATGTATGTATTGCTTATTTGTTGTCGCCGGGCTGTTGCGCCTGTGGCGGAGGCGGCGGCGTAGGCTTTGAGGCACGTTTTGCGCCAGCCTTCACGTTGGCCTTTTCCTGCATGAAAAACTTTTCGAGGGCGTTCTGGAGATCCTTGTCCTTTACCTTTCCCGAGATGCAGATTTCTGCGCCGCTGGTGCCTACAAGGCGGATTTCGCTCCGCTTGAGCTTCACCCACTCCACAAGAGCCATAGCAAGCGTAGTGAGCGGCTCGGTGGCAGAACCAATCAACGCCGAGAGAGCCGATGCAATGCCCGAGCCCATCTCGCCTTTCTTGGGACGCGTAGTGGCGAGGCCTATACGGGACACACCCTTTATCTTTTTCCTTTCGATGAAGGCTTGCAGTGCCATAAGGTCTTCCTTGGTTGGATTTCCCTTGGCGTATTCTATTTTCACTTTCATTTTTCAGATATTTTTGGATTCATTTTTCAAGTCCAAAGGTAGCAAAACTAATCGAAACTACAAACAAGAATGTAAAAAAAAATTGCGGCGCATCCAAACCGAGTGGTGCACCGCAAAGAATTTCGTTAGTAATTGTTAAGGAGTACGCCGTCTTCGTCGTGGATTGCGAAATTAATCAAGCCATATTCAGAGTCGGCTATAATTTTAATCATGACTTTGTATTTCAGCATCCACTTCATCCTTATCGAGATGACGCCCTTGGTCAGATAGGCCTCCACGATTGGGTTTACAGTCAGGTACAACTTGCTTACGACATTTTCGTCAAGGACATTCTTGATATTGTCCTCGATTTCGTCGGCAAGCACAATAGAGGACGTTATTTGACCCGTGCCACCACAGCACGGACAAGTTTCCTGCGTCTTCATGTCCATCTCTGGCCTAACGCGCTGCCTTGTTATCTGCATGAGGCAGAATTTGCTGAGAGGCAGGATGTTGTGTTTGGTCTTGTCCTTGGACATCGCCTGACGCATCCTGTCGTAGAGTTCCTTTTTGTTTTCGTTTTTGTGCATGTCGATGAAATCGACCACGATGATGCCGCCAATGTCCCTTAGCCTGAGCTGGCGTGCTATCTCGTCGGCGGCAGCGAGGTTTACGTCAAGCGCATTTGACTCCTGGTCGGTGTTGCTTGCGCGGTTGCCGCTATTGACGTCAATAACAAAAAGAGCCTCCGTATGCTCCATGATGAGGTATGCACCGTTCTTGAAAGTAACAGTCTTACCAAAGAGGAGCTTGATCTGTTTGTTGATGTTGAAGTAACGGTCGAAAATCGGCGTCTTGTCGGTATCGAGCTTTACAATCTTCTCTTGTTCTGGCGCGATGTCGCAGATGAACGACCGTGCCTCGTGATAGAGGGCTGGGTCGTTTACTACGATGCTGTTGAACGAGTTGTTGAGAGTGTCGCGGAGTATGGTGGAAGTGGCGTCCATCTCGCCGGCGAGCAGTTTTGGAGGGAAACATCCCCCCAACGCCTTGAGCGCCGACTCCCATTTCTCCACGAGCGACTTGATTTCGGCGTCGAGCACAGCCACACGTCTATTCTGCGCCTCGGTGCGCACGATGATGCCATAATTTTTTGGCTTGATAGACTGTATGAGCTGCCTAAGCCGTTCGCGCTCTTCCTTCAACTTAATTTTTTGGGAAACCGACACCTTATCGGAGAAAGGCAGAAGCACGAGGTTCCTGCCCGCGATAGAGACCTCGGACGTGAGCCTTGGTCCCTTGGTGTTGATCGGTTCCTTGCTAATCTGAACAACCACCCTCTGACCAGATGACAGCTGTTCGGTAATCTTGCCCTTCTTGTTGATTTCGGGCATTAGATTGATAGATTGCAGGGGCTTGAGGTTCTTGGGATTGTCGATGGCGACCTGAATGTACTTGTGCAAAGTGGAGAATTGCGGCCCTAAATCCTGATAGTGCAGGAACGCGTCCTTCTCGAATCCAACATCTACGAATGCCGCATTGAGGGCCGGCATTATTTTCTTCACTTTTCCTAAGTAAATGTCACCTACACAAAACCGTCTGTTCCTCTTCTCCTTGTGAATCTCTACCAGCCGCTTGTCTTCAAGCAAGGCCAGTATCACTTCCGACTCTGTAGCATTTACAACTAAATCATTAGTTACCTGTTCGTTGTCCACTTAGTATCAGTTTTAGTTTATCTGTATGATACAGAGGTAATAGAGTTAGGGGAAGTACAAGAATCTGCTATTTCTTCTTGTGCCTGTCCTTGCGCAGACGTTTTTTGCGCTTGTGAGTAGCCATCTTGTGGCGTTTTCTCTTCTTTCCGCTTGGCATTTTTGGAGTTTTTGTGTTAATAAATAAGGTTGACTATTCTAAAAAAGATGACAAATCGCGTGATATACACGACTTATTTCTTCTTATCTTTAACTTCGCCGACGAAAACCTTAGAAGGCTTGAACGCAGGGATGTTGTGCTCCGGAATCACAATCGTAGTGTTCTTGGAGATGTTGCGCGCAGTCTTCTGGGCCCTCTTCTTGATAACGAAGCTGCCGAATCCACGAAGATATACGTTCTTCTCTGCAACCAACGCATCTTTGATGGTGTCCATGAACGCCTCGACAGCCTTCTGGACAGTTACTTTCTCAATTCCCGTGTTCTTGGAAATCTCGTTTACGATGTCTGCTTTTGTCATTTTGTTATTGTTATTTAATACGTTTTACTATTGATTTTTTCCGACTGCAAATATAAGGGTTTTTGCAAGATAAATAAAATTTTTTTGAAAGATTTTTTTCGTTTTTTTTTGATATTCTGTCAAATACGCGAAAAAACGGTTGCAATCTGCCTTGTCCGACACATTGCAACCGTCGTATCTATATATAAGGTGTGATGTTGGTATCTAAATAGCCGCCCTACCTCATGTCGTTGACTTCCGCGCCGGGATATTTGGCGGGGTCGTAGGTGAAGAGCGCGTCCGCCATTGTGGCGTTTGGCTTGTATTCGGTGATTTCGATGATTTGGTCGCTGCCGTTCTTGAATTTGATGTCGATGGTGGCTATCTGCGCCGTCTCCTTCACGATGACGAGCTCCACGGTATGAAATTCCTTGCCCTTGGGCTTCTCGGGGTAGAGGTCGATGATTTGGCACATCTTTTTCTCGGAGACCACCTTGCCGTCTTTCTTTACCTTTACACTGCGCTGCTCCTCGCCTTTGAGGGCGTACTTGAAGCCTTTTTGGTAGAGGTCGAATATCTTTGTAGGATTGCTGATGATATTGTCTTCGTCCTCCTCCACGTCGGAGATGGTGATTTCGTTGGCATCCTTGGAGTAAGTCCACATCGTAGTGCCGTCGCTAAACATCTCTGTGCCAGCAAGTATCAATTTGTATTTGCCACCTTTGAGAAACATGAATCCACTCTTGGTGTCCTTGGTCTTCTCTGCCTTGTTTTCGAGAGTCCAGTCGAATGATGCGCGGAGCGTCTGGTAGCTCTGCGTGGTCTGCTGCACCTTGTCGAGGATTTTCTTGGCGGCGGGATCGTGAGCGTCGTCCTGCGCCATTGCGGGTGCTACAAAGAGCAACGCCATTATTGCTGCTGACAATACTTTTGTAATGATTTTCATGGTATTATGCTTTATTTGTTTGTTACTACTGCATAAATAGTTGATGACGCGCAATCAGAGTGAAGATTTTTTTTGCGTCACAGGCTGCGGTCGAGATTTTGGATGAATTGTTCGAGGGCGTATTCGGAGTCGATATATACCTTGCGTGGCTTGCTGCCTTCGGCGGGACCCACGATGCCGGCGGCTTCGAGCTGGTCCATGATGCGTCCGGCGCGGTTGTAACCGATTTCGAGTTTGCGCTGAAGCATCGACGTGCTGCCCTGCTGCGTGGATACGATGATGCGTGCCGCCTCCTCAAACATGGAATCGCGCTTGGAAAGATCGACTGCCTCCGACTCGTCGCCCGCCTCGATGTCGGGCTCGGGAAGTTCGTATGTGGTCGGGTAGCCACGCTGCGAGCCGATGTACTCGGTGATTTTTTCGAGTTCGGGAGTGTCGATGAAGGCACATTGCAGACGTGTGATGCCGTCGCTGCCATATTGCACAAGCATATCGCCACGGCCAATGAGGTGGTTGGCTCCAGTGGTATCAAGGATGGTCTTGGAATCGACGGCAGACGACACCTTGAAGGCGATTCGCGACGGGAAGTTGGCCTTGATAGTACCCGTGATGATATTGGTGGTAGGACGCTGCGTGGCAACAATCAGATGTATGCCGATGGCTCGGGCGAGCTGTGCGATACGCGCAAGTGGTTTTTCCACTTCCTTGCCGGCGGTCATGATGAGGTCGGCAAACTCATCGATTACCACTATTATATAAGGTAGAAACTTGTGTCCGCGCTCGGGGTTGAGTCGGCGTGCGATAAACTTGGCGTTATATTCCTTGATATTGCGGCACTCAGCCTCTTTGAGCAGGTCGTAGCGATTGTCCATCTCCACGGTGAGCGAATTGAGTGTCTGCTTCACCTTCTCGACGTCGGTGATGATGGCGTCCTCGCTTTCAGGGAGCTTGGCGAGGTAGTGCTTCTCTATCTTTTTATAAAGTGTGAGCTCCACTTTCTTGGGGTCAACAAGCACAAACTTCACCTGCGCGGGATGTTTCTTATAAAGTATCGACGCAATGATGGCGTTGAGACCTACCGACTTACCCTGACCAGTAGCACCAGCGACAAGCAGGTGAGGACATTTGGTAAGGTCGATGACGTAACTCTCGTTGCTGATGGTCTTGCCGATGGCGAGTGGGAGTTCGTATTTGCTGTTTTGGAACGCCGCCGATGTTATCAGCGATTCCATCGTTACAATCTCCGGGTTTTGGTTGGGGACTTCGATACCGACAGTGCCACGACCGGGAATCGGCGCAATGATACGGATACCAGTAGCCTTCAAGTTCATCATGATGTCGTCTTCGAGGCTCTTGATTTTGGAGATTTTGACGCCTGGTGCGGGCGTAAGTTCGTAGAGAGTAACGGTGGGACCAATGTTCGCCTTTATCTTGGTGAGCTTGATGCGGAAGTCTTTCAAGACGTTTACGATTTTGGTCTTATTTTCGGTGAGTTCCGCGTCGGATACGGTCTTCTTGTTGTCGAGATGGTTGAGCAGCGACACCGGCGGCAACTTGTAGTCGGAAAGGTCGAGCGTGGGGTCGTATGGCGGCAGGTTGCTGATGTCGGATACGGTGATGTCGTGATTGGTCTCCACCTCGAGCGGCATAGCCTCGCCCTCAGTAGATGTTGCCGTAGCTGTAAATGACGATGTGCCTGGCGTAACCTCCGACGGCTGTACATCGGGATCGGGCGCGTCAAACTGCACTTCGGGCTGTTCGTCGGCATCGGTGGTGTCCTCCACATCAAAATCGATGCCGTCGGGATTGTCGTTGGAATTGCCTCCTAACACATAACGCTCCTTGACGGAAGTCTGACCGCTGGCTTCCACCTGCTCGGGCTGACGTGCACCATTAGCGGGCTGAGGCTGTTGCGGCTGCTGTGGCTGCTGGCGTCCATTGCCATCAAAATCTATCTTCTGATCCTTGCCCACGTAATCCTTGCCGCCAAATATATCGCGTACAAAAGAGCCGATGCCCTTGCCGCCGCCGTCCTGCTTGGGCGTATTGATGGGGCTGTTGAGCGAATTGTTGTCGTCGCCACGGTTGTCATCCTCGAATATAACGTCGTCGTAATTGTCGTCGTCTTTTTTGGTGCGGGTGCGCGTGGATGTGTTGCCCTGCTGCTTTTCGGCGTTGAGTTTCTGAGTCTCGGTCATCGACTTTGCAAAGGTGTTGGCGGTCTGCCAAGCATTTTTGAGGTTGCGATGACGGCGGAGATCGTCGCCAAAGATTTTCACCCAACTTACGGAATTTTCAAAGGTCATCATAATGATGGCTCCCGCACATATCAACAGAAACAATGCAGTGCCAAATTTGCCTATCACCGACTCAAACCAGCGGTCAACTTCATAGCCGAACACGCCGCCAAGGAAGAAGGAATCGTTGCCAAAAATCATCGAGAGAAACACCGACGACCACACCATCCATATCAACGAATGTTTGACTGTGGGCCAGAATGGTGCTGGCTCAAATTTGAACACTTTGAGCGCAGCGAGCGCAAAAATCCATAGGAACGCAAACGCAGGCACGCCAAAGAGGTTGTGTATGAAGATATGAGCGAGCAGCGCGCCAATCTTGCTGCCGCTATTGGCGACCTCGATGTCGCTATTGAATAAGAAACGGAAAATGCCAATCTCAAATTTGCTCTGGTCTTCCTTCCACGTAAACAAGTAGGAAACAAAACCCAGCAATGCAATCACAGTCAACAGCATCATCCCAAGCCCCAAGGCAAACTTGGTGCGTTCGTCCTTGAAAAAATTGATGAGCTTATCGACCGGCGATTCATATTCTAATTTCTTGCGCCCCATTCTATTGTTTAATTGTTAGAAACTAAGGTAAAAATTTTTGCAAAAGTACGCTTTTCTTTTGATTTTTCAAAGAAAAAATGAAAGAAAAAATAGGGGCGCACACGAGGTACGCCCCTACGATGGGAATGGGCGCGGCTGACAATTATGTCAGCCAGACTCAACCATGAGAGGTGCGGGAGGATTAGGGACGGATGACAAGGCGGAAACCATCATCATAGTCAGTCTGATTATCTGGGAAACGCAATGTGATACGACAGTCACTGCCCTGACAGCCATAAGTACAACTACGCCATGTGGGACTTGATCCCATAGGATTACATTCCTTTTCATTGCTATAAACATTGTACAAGCACATTTCCCACGTATTACCTGTCATATCATAAATGCCAAGTTCATTTGGACTTCTTTGTCCAACAGGATTGACTTGGTTTCCTGAATTACCATAATACCACGCGACAAAACTTATTTCATTGCCACCGCTATATTTGTAGCCTTTGGATTTCTTTCCTCCTCGTGCAGCAAATTCCCATTCTGATTCTGTAGGAAGACGAAATTTATTGGTTGTCAATTCATTAAGATTGTTGATAAAATCATTTGTTCTTCCCCAAGAAGTGCCAATTATAGGATAAATGTAGTCATCTTGTTCAATATCACCTCCCATAATAGCATACCATTGTGCCCTTGTAATGACATATTTTGTGATATAGAAATTGTCAAGTGTAACTTCGTGCACTGGTGCTTCATCATCATTTGCCAATGAATCATAATTTGGCAATTCCGGGTCTTCTCTTTGTGCACCCATCCAGAATGTGCCGCCTTCTACGAGAACCATTTCGAGTTTTACGCCGTTGATGATGTAGGTGCGGGTGTTGCCGTCGTCAGAAACTGACCATTCGATGGAGCGGAAGTAATTGTAACCACTGTTGTCAATGAGCCAAGATTGAGTGAGCTGCTCGGGGATGCGAGTGCCTTTCGCGCCTGCTTTGGCTGAAAACCACCAGTTGTCGGGTTTAGCGACAGTGATTGTCATATTGTCGCAGTCGGCGAAGGCATTGGAGCCGATGTAGTTCATCTTTTCGGGCAGGGCAATGTTGGTGAGCTTTGCACAGTTTTTGAAGGCGTTGGCTCCTACTTTAACGAGTTTTGAGGGGATGTTGATAACTTCCAACGATTTGCACGATGCAAATGCACTTGCGCCGATGTTTTCTACGCGGTCAGGCATCAAGACACTACGGAGCGCTGTGCAACCTTTGAAGGCAGATTCGGCTATTTCGGTAGTGGTAAGAGGCAATTGTACTGACTTCAAGGATGTTACGCCGTTGAAGTTGGCGGTAATATCGCAGTTGCGGAGATCGAGGTTGATGATTGCTGAGGGGTTGGCTTGCATGGCACTACGAATGACGGAAGCATCACACACGCCCTCCAATTTGATGGTGTGTTCGCCAGCGGCAAGACCTTTGATATATGACGCGACAGCCGCGCCATCCATAGATGCGACAACGTTGGTAGTGATACTTTGGTCACCAAATTTGAGTTTCTGACCATCCCAAGTAACATAAAGATGGTATGCGTTGCCAGCACGAATTATCGTATTGGAGGTTTTGGCGTTGGAGGAGCGCACTCCGCCACCATTGATGCCCGCTTCGAGATAGGCTTGGGTGATAGAGTTGCCGTTGGGGACGTACCAAGATACGATGGTTGCCATCTTGCCAGAGGGAACGGGGGTGTCGTTGATGTCCTGATAGCCCCAAATATCTTCTGCTGCGATGGTTGCGTTGGTCTTGTTGCAATCGTAGGTGCAACGGAATCTATTGTAGTACCATCCTTTTTCGGTGGTGTAGCCGTTGTGGGAGAAGGTGATGCCAGCAGTGCTGTTGTTGACTACGTGCAGGATTTCGTATGCACCAATGTGTTTGAAGTTGGCTTCCACGGTGGTGGAGGTTGCCGATGCCGCGAACATCAGGGGCGCACGGAATTTTAGAATTGGTTTTCGCTGCGTAGATGCGTCGAAGGACAGGATGCCGTCGTCGTTGATTGAGCCTTGTACGCCGCAAAGTCCTATTACTTGGTAGGTCTTTGCAGGGTCTATTTCGCTGGGAAGAACGATGTTGAACGAGCAAGAACGTCCGTCCGCTGAGATGTTTTCAACGGCGATTTGGTCGGAGATTTTGTAGTTTTTGCCGTTCTGACGGGCAAAAACCTGAATCTGGTCGTCCTCCTGCCATTGCGAAAGCAGGTCGAGAGAGTTGTCTGCCTGTTGGAGAGCGACCTTGCTAAGCGATTGGTCGGTGTCAACAGCGGCGTTGATGGTGATTAGCGTGCCGACGGAAGGTGTCGGGGTGTCGGTGTCAATCTCTGATATGGGATTGGACTCCTTGTCTTCTGAACATCCAGTGAACATTGCCACCATAGCGATGCCGAAGAATAGTTTGTGAATGTTTTTCATTTTTGTATCCTGTTTTTATGGTTTTACAAATTAGTGCCTTTTATGTCGGGCGCATTACCGCCGCCGTTGTAGTTTTGGTTGAGGTTTTGCCCCTTGATGTCGGGCGCATTACCGCCTGAATTGTATTGTTGGTCAACGTTTTGACCGCTGACATTGGGTGTCGAACCAGAGACGTTGTTTTGCTGGTCGATTTCAGTGCCGGAGACGGATGGGAGTTGGGCAGAGGGGTTGAGGGGGGTGTCGGGCTTCTTTTCTACTTTGTAGGAGAAGGTCTGCGCACCCTTGTCATGTCCTGACACATAAACCTTAACGCTGTGGTTGCCGATGACGTCAGTCGGAAGGTTGATGGTGAAGGCAGTGGCGTCTTTTATTGTCTGATGCGTGCTGCCGTCCACTTCGACGATTACGGTGCATGGGTCGGAGGCGGAGCCTGTGACGTGCAAATCTTCGCCTGTGATGACAGTGAGGATGTCGGGCAGGTCAACGGAGACGTAGATAAACAAGACCTTGCCATTCATCGTCCAACCTTTCGGCACAAAACTATCGCCAATCTTTTCAGGCAGTATAGCAGGACACTTCAAATTGCCTTCCTTTGCTACATCTTTAAGCCAATTATTTGTAAATGACATTACTACGTTGCCATCACCAATACCAATGTTAGTACCATGGCCGTATGTGGTTTGGTCATTGATATTATCCCAATAGCCGAAAGACACTTCCAAAGACTTTAACGACTTGCATCCCTCAAACATACTTGCATAACAATCAGTTGCCATTGTTTGTGCTGGCAGTTTAGGAGCTTTTGCAAGTTTCGTACAACCCTTGAACATTGAGTGGTAACATCCAATCGACATCGTTTCTGCTGGAAGTTTCAATGCACTTGCATCCGTCAAGCCTGTTGAGCCTTCGAATAAACCCTTGAAACAATAATTAGGAATTGATGTTTCTGTAATTTCGTCTAACAGACCTGTAGAATTAATCAGCCCCATAATATCGCCGTTAAGTTTTGCATTGCCAGTGATTTTGATATTGACACCATCCAGTCCATCAGGATTGTTGCCTCTGAACCAAATAACATCTCCCTTTTTCAAAGTAACCGACTCGAAATCCACTTGATTCCACTCTAAATTGCTACTGATGCAATAATGCAAATCACGGTTTTGGTACATATTCACCTCCACCTTTGAATCCTCGATTGCAGTAACGGACGGCATCAACTCATTGGCTCTGTTCATTATTTTGCAATAGCCTATAAGTTTTTTGTCAAAATCATACAAAGCCGCTTCAAAGTAATCGTCGTCGGATTCGGGAATCCATACATACGTGGTGCTTGTTTTGAACAACAGGTCGTTTTGTTTTTTTGTGGATATATTGATGAAGCTGGGCAGTGCGTCAAAACTTAGCCCGTTGAACAGGTTGCCAATGACCTTGAGGTCGATGCTGACCGGCACATCTTTTTTTATGGGGAAATAGACTACATTGTTTTCCTTGATATTCTTTGTCTGGATGGTGTCGAGGTTGTAATCCTGTTCCAACTTCATTGTGGCATCTTTGGAGGATATTTTTGGCACAGACAATCCGTAAGGGAATTCAAACAAAGTCCACTTAGCAAGCTCAATTTGACCTCCACCATCTTTTTTGAACTCGAATGACCAATTCCCATTTTCCTTTCGTCCGTCTATATATGAGGTGAACTCCCAACCATCATCCTTGTCGCTCCACCATTGTTCAAACTTGGTGGGACGACGCAACGTGCCGAGTTCCAGGTAGATGCCACCAGACATTTCCGTATGATACCCCGTAATCTCAGAGCTCTTGTCCTTGCCCCATTCCCACGTTTCTTCCACAATAACGCCGGCATCATAATTCACCTGAGGCTTGAGTTTTATGCCAAGTCCTATCGCGCTTTCATCAACGAGCATACAATAAAACATCGGGTATATAGGCGCGAATTTTAGAGATGCGCTTCCCTGCAATGACGCAGAAAACTTTGGCTTTTTGAATTTGGGCGAACTTTTCAGAATGGGGGCGCATTCGCCATCGGGCGTCCTGGCTATGCCAATTTCCCCTGTGTATTCAAATCCTACAGAGCCTTTGACCCCTACGCCCGCTTTGGCTTCCGCGCTCAAATCTGCCATAACGTCCGCGCCAAGTATCAACCTGACAGGGAACCAACCTCCCACCGGGAACCACATATCCTTGGAAAGGCAGGGCAAAATTTCAAAATTATCACCATTGACTTTTATCTCTTTTTCAACTTTCATCTCCAAAGACAAGTCAAATGAATTTTTGCCTACCAATGAAAAACCGTTTTCAATCTCGGTAGCACGGTCAAACTGTACGTTACCCACTTTCTCGACCTTGACACCCGATTGCTTGTGATAGAACATAAACGAATATTCGTTCTCGTTTTTCAACTTCGGCTTTATAGTCAGATTCTCGCCATACTGCACTTTGCAGCCTAATTCAAAACCGAACATAAACCCGACGGAAGTGGTATTCTCGTCCGCATCACCAATCAAGCCATACAATGGCGTGAATTTCAAAGAGTCAATCTTGAATTTTGAATCATCTTTTGTCTCCTTCTTACTCTTACTTGTGCCCTGATTGAGCATATCGTAATAAGACTTCTCACTAAACGGAGTATAAATTGGACATTGAGCATTTTCTACATTATCTGGACTATTTGTAAGGATGAACTCTGCATCTTTGAACACATAAGATATATCGCCCAACGGTCCTTCAAGTTCCGCAGTGCTACCGTTCACCTTGGCTTCCGTTACCAAGATAATACGCACATCATCCCCATCCTGCACCACCACCACATTTCCCGGCTTGATTTCGGGCGCGGCATTATTGTATGTGATTGTGTAGTGATGCGCGGCGGTGTCGGATTTCACACTGGTGATTTCCGATTCTTGTACGGCGACCACCTGCTCAAACACCTTCACCTTGCCATCGCCTATCGGCTTGTCGTCCGGCTTTTCCGGGTCTGGCTTGCCGCCACCGCCGCCATTGTTTGGCGTCGGGTTCACTGGCGTTGGCTCGATGCCGCCAGAGGATTCTTTGCCGCAAGAATTGATGCCCGCTATCAGCGCAAGGCTTAGCACGAGGAGCATCAAAAATTTTAGGTATTGTTTCATATCGTTTTGCGTTTATGTTGTTTATATTCAGTCGATTGTCAAAACAAAAATTCCCTTGCAGAGCGTCGGACTGTCCGTCGCTCTACAAGGGAATTTTGCAATATATCAATTACGAGGTGTAAAGTAGAAAATACGTTCTACCCCCCCCCATTTACATTTTGCAAAGTATTTTTTACCTTTATGATTTGTGCCATTTTTCAGTGTTTTTTTTGAGGTTAGTTAGTCATAGTTTCTCAATCTCCTCCTCAGACAGTCCGGTGATTTCGGCGATTGTCGCCACAGAATCACCTTTTTGTTTCATCCTGCGGGCGATGGTTACCAATGCTTCAGCGCGTCCCTCGGCGCGTCCCTCGGCGCGTCCCTCGGCGCGTCCCTCGGCGCGTCCTTTGCGCAAACCTTTTTTTATTCCGGACTTTTCTCCTTCCTGATACTTGATAACGAAAACATCATTTAAGACGACATCGTCGTCAAACTCCTTCATGTACCTGTCCTGCTCAGGTTTGGAGAGACGATGAAACCTTGCAAGGTCATCAAACCTCGCCATGGCTTCACTTTTGTCTATGAATGGCATTGTAGTTCTCATTTTATCGATGTTTGCTATGTTGTACAACCAATAGTCTAAAAAAGTCTTGCAGTCTTCGGGCTTCATCTTGCCGCTCCTGTAATACGGAAGCTGTATCTTCCAATACTCAAGGAAATCATTGCTGATTTTTTTTCCTTTGCGGTTCATATTCACGAAACAATTTCGAGACACCTTCCAACGCTCCTCGCCGGGAATCGTAAAGTTGAGAAGAAAAACGCCGACAACTTTCTTAATGTCGTAATCCCACTTTTTCTTCTCTCTTTTGGTTACAGTGCCCCCCTTTTGTTTGACAATATCACCCTGATTGGCGATGCCACGCGCCACATAATAGGTGATGCGCTTGTCGAGAAACCTCTGCTTCTCATTTTGCATCTCTATTATGAACTCCTCGCCCGTGTCAAGTTTGCACTTCAAATCGTAAATCACACGACGACCATTGCTTTGTTCGCCATCCGACTCATTGTTGAGATACGTGAGACTTACAATATTCATCTTAACTCCCGCCGACTCAAACAACGCCGTCAAAAAGCCTTTCATCACAATCTCGTCGCTAAAACACTTCTTGAAACCGAAGTCTGTAATCGGACTTATATATAGTATTTCATCTTTTTCCATTTCCTAATATTATGCCACAAAGTAAATAAAAAAATTTCACTAATCCAAACGAATCCGCAAATTTTTCATCCTCTCTCCTCCAACGCCTTCTGGTACTCAAACATCTTGTCCCTCAGGCTTGCAGCCGTAACGAAGTCGAGTTTTTTGGCGGCGCGTTCCATCTCCTGACGGGTCTCGCGTACCATACGTTCGAGGTCGCGCTTGGAGAGGAATTTGGTCTCCGTCTCGGCGGCCTTTGGCATAGCTGATGCGGCGGGGTTGTCCTTGAAGACATTTTCGGTATCGCCACGCTGTATCAGGATGCCGGGCGAGGTCTTGCGGATTTGCTTTGGCGTGATGTGATGCTCGTCGTTGTACTGCATCTGGATACTGCGATGACGGTTGGTTTCGTCGATGGTGGTGCGCATAGAGTCGGTCATTACGTCGGCATACATAATTACACGGCCGTTGATATTGCGGGCGGCACGTCCTGCGGTCTGCGTGAGCGACCGCGCCGACCTCAGAAAACCTTCCTTGTCGGCGTCCAAAATGGCAACAAGCGACACCTCCGGCACGTCGAGACCTTCACGCAAAAGGTTGACGCCAACCAAAACATCAAAAGTACCGGCGCGAAGTCCGTCCATTATCTCGATGCGTTCCAAAGTGTCAACGTCGCTGTGGATGTATTTGGCGCGAATGTCCATGCGGAGAAGGTATTTTGTGAGTTCCTCCGCCATACGCTTGGTGAGGGTTGTAACCATCACACGCTCGTCGCGCTTTACAACCTCCTGAATTTCGTTCATAAGGTCGTCGATTTGATTGAGCGTGGGGCGCACGTCGATGGGCGGATCGAGAAGTCCCGTGGGGCGTATCATCTGCTCAACTACAACACCGCCGCTCTTTTCGAGTTCGTAATCGGCAGGGGTCGCGCTCATACAAATCACCTGTCCGCACAAATCCTCAAACTCGGTGAATTTCAGCGGTCTATTGTCCAAGGCGGCTGGCAGGCGAAATCCATATTCCACGAGGTTGACCTTGCGGCTGCGGTCGCCGCCATACATCGCGTGAATCTGCCCGAGGGTAACGTGGCTCTCGTCTATCACCATCAAAAAATCGTCGGGAAAATAATCCAACAAACAGAACGGACGGCTGCCCGGCTGGCGACCATCAAAATATCTTGAATAATTTTCAACGCCCTGACAATGACCGAGTTCCTGCAACATTTCGAGGTCGTTGTTTACGCGGTCTTCGATGCGCTTGGCTTCGAGCGGCTTGCCCTCGTCCTGGAAAAATTGTATCTGCAACCCCAAGTCGATGCGTATCTGCTGCATCGCCGCCATAAGTCGGTCGTGCGAGGTGATGAAATTTTTGGCAGGATAGATAACGCAGGTGTCGGGCGTTTCGAGGGTAACATTGTTAGTGGGGTCAAATTTGATGATTTCGTCCACCTCGTCGTCCCAAAAACGGATGCGGTAGGCATAGTCGTCGTAAGCCACAAAAATATCCACCGTGTCGCCCTTGACGCGGAAAGTGCCGCGCTTAAAATCTATCTCGTTGCGGCTGTAAAGACTCTCCGAGAGATTATGGAGCAACTTATTGCGCCCGATATTTTCGCCTCGGCTGAAGTGGATGATGTTGGCGTGGAAATCCTCTGGGTTGCCGATGCCGTACAAGCAACTCACACTCGATACCACAATGATGTCCCTGCGTCCGGAGAGCAACGCCGTAGCCGCCGACATACGGAGCTTCTCTATGTCGTCGTTGATGGAGAGATCCTTTTCTATATAAGTGTTGGTGGAGGGTATGAACGCCTCCGGCTGGTAATAATCATAATAAGAGACAAAATACTCCACGGCGTTGTCCGGGAAAAAAGCCTTAAACTCGCCGTACAACTGCGCCGCCAAGGTCTTATTGTGGCTGAGCACAAGCACGGGACGCCCAACATTTTTGATGACGTTGGCGATGGTGAATGTCTTACCCGAACCCGTTACACCTTTGAGTATCTGATACTTATCGCCGCGCTCAACGCCCTCGGTGAGCTGACGAATAGCCTCCGGCTGATCGCCCGTGGGCTTGAACTCCGACTTTATCTTAAAATCCATAATCTCCTAATTTTTTTCATTGATTGTGCAAAACTAACAAAAAAATCTCAAAATAACACAATCATTGTTGCAAATTATAAAAAAAATATATACTTTTGAACATCAAATAAGTAAGAGCTAATTGATGGTTAAACTACTGATTATAAGTATATTAACATCATTACTGACGATAGATTCGGGGCAAAAAGGCAATGAAAATCCCTCCGACGATGGTCTGTGGGCGGATAGTCTTGCCGCCGCTACTACCGCCAGCGATTCCCTACGGGTATGCCATCTGGCGGCGCAGGAGTCTATATTTGCCGATACAGTGATGAAATACTCACTGATAGGACTTGAAATCGCCCGCAAACTCAACGACACCGCCAAACTCGCCGACGCATACAGCACCCTCGGATGGGCTTACAGCAACCTCGGCAACAGGGATTCGTCATTGGCGATATATATGAGGGAATACGATCTTCTTAGCAATACCACAGACACTTTCAGGGTAGCCAAAACACTTTATAATATAGCCTGCGACTACAATTCGCTCAACCAATTCGCCAAGTCGCTCAAATACTACCAACAGGCATTGGTGCTTTTTGAAAAAATTGGCGACCAAAAAAACACCGCGCTCATTCAACGCGACCTCGCATCTCACGACATCATAATGAGGCAATACGACCTCGCCAAGGAAAAGATAATGGAGGCTATCAAGATAGACAAGTCAATCAACGACTCCACATCCCTCGCAAGCGACCTCTACACCTTAATATTAATGCAATTCAACGAGACCAAAAGAAGCATTTCTATCTCCGAACTTCAGCAGCTCGACATGATGGCAGACACCATCGGCATGATAGCCGCCAAAACCAAAAACAATCTCGACCGAGGCATATTGAAATTCAATTACTACCACATAAAAGCTATCCTGTACGGACAGTTGTACACCCTCGACGGACAACACTGGCGCATCGACAGCGCATACAAATATTGCGACCAAGCACTGAAATACCAATACGCCGTCAAGGACGTTGACAAGATAGTAACGATACTCCTGCAAAAGGCGCAGACGTCATATTTTGAGAAAAACAGCGACATAGGAATCAACATCACCGACATGCTACAACAGCGTTACATCGATTCGGTGAGCCTCGTCACCAAGATAGAGCTATACAAAGTAACATCGCAATGCTACGAAGCCAAAAGGGACTTCGAGAAGGCATACATCTACCTCTGCGAATACATTAAGTGTTACATCACATACCTCAATACCCTCAATATGAGGGAAAACGCCAACTTCGATGCCAACGTGAGAATCCACGAGCTGGAAACCAAACAAAACAACGAAAAAGAAAAGACATCACAAAAGATGGCGCAGCAGCAGCGCATCACCACACTTATTATAATAGTGTTGATAATAGGCGCGATATTGCTGGTGATAACATTCAGAGCACTGCTGCAAAAACGTTCCAACGTAAAGATACTCAACGACAAAAACCAACAGTTGAGCCGTCAGCAGGAAGAAATCATAGCTCAGCGCAATACCATCGAAGACCAACGACGAGCATCAGAAAGAGCCAACTTGATAATGTTTCAGAGCATCAGGTACGCGCAGCACATACAGAATGCCGCGCTGCCGAGCGAAGACCACATCAGGCGCATATTCCCCGACCATTTTGTATATTACGAACCCAAAGACATCGTAAGCGGCGACTTCTATTACGCAACACAAAACGCCGGACTCGACATCTTTGTACTCGGCGACTGCACGGGACACGGCGTGCCGGGCGGTTTTCTCAGTATGCTCGGCATATCAATAATAAAGGAACTCCTCCGCAACCCTGAAATAGACATAATGCCCGGCATCATACTCGACATGATGCGCGAATACGTAAAGCAGGCACTTGCCAACGACGAAGAAGTAGCTGAAGCGATAGCAAGGGGCGAAGAATCATTTTCCACCGCCGACGGTATGGATATGTCAATCATGGCATACGACAAATACAACCATCAATTGCGTTTTGCCGGTGCGTATCAAGACCTCTACATCGCGCACAACGGCGAAATCATACGCCTCCGTGGCGACAGAATGCCCGTGGGAAGGCACATCAACGAATCGGCTACATTCCAGACACAGATATTCGAGACACAAAAAGGCGACATGGTATATATGTCGTCGGACGGAATACCAAGCCAGATAGGATTTTCAGGCGTCAAATTTATGTCAAAACGCCTTATCGACTTTTTCAAGAGCAACTACGCGCTTCCTTGCGAAACACAAAAGCGAAACATCACCAACATCATGAACGACTGGCTATTTGGCGCAATCCAAATCGACGACCTCTCGCTTATCGGAATAAGGATTACAGAATAAATCATCTGCCCATCTCCAAAGCGCATTTGGCGCAGGCATACTCTATGGATACACCAAGATTCTGACGGTAAATGGGCTTAGTGATAAAACCATACACATTGCTCATCGCCGCCGACTTCACGACTTCGGGCGCAGTGGTGCCCGACACAAAAATCACCGGCACCCAACGCTTCTGCCCGATAAGGCGCGCAGTGGATATGCCGTCGAGGTCGCCGTCAAGCTGTATGTCCATCAGAATGCAGTCAACATCAGGGAAGAGGTCCACGTGCTTGAGTGCGTCCTCTCCCGTGCGCGCCACACCAGATATCTCATATCCAAGCTCCTGAATGAACATCTGGAATATGGTGCAGAGCATCTTGTCATCTTCTACGATGAGAATTTTTTTTGCCATATTTTTTTTATAAAATTTGGATGTTGCAATCTTGCTGCAAATTTAGTAACTTGCGGCCGAAAAACAAACCATTTTAGCATTATTTTAATATGAATTTGATAATCGACATAGGCAACACCACCTGCAAATTTGCCATCTATGACTGTAACAATTTGATATTCAACGACAAAACAAAGTTAGAATCTGATGCCGTCATCAAGATGACAAAAGACACCGCGCACGATTTCGATGTCAAAAACTGCATAATATCGTCGGTATCGCTGCCAAGCGAGCCGATAGCGAGCGCGATAGAGGGCTTGTCTGGCGCAGTAATGACGCTCAGAGACGACACCCCGCTCCCAATCGCCAACCTCTACGCCACGCCCAAGACCCTCGGCAAAGACCGCATAGCCGCCGCCGTGGGTGCCACGGTATTATTTCCCAGCGCAAGCTGCCTTATCATAGACGCCGGCACGGCTATCACATACGACTACGTAAAAGACGGCAGCCAATATCTCGGCGGCAATATCTCGCCGGGCATCGACATCAGATTCAAATCCCTGCACGACTTCACCTCGCGGCTGCCCCTCATCACCGTCCCCCACCCCACCGACGGATTCGGACTCACCACCATCGAAGCTATCAGCAACGGAGTCTTAACCGGCATCATATACGAAATTAACGGCTATATAGATGCCTTTGAGAAAAAAAATGTTAATTCCCGCATAATTTTGACTGGCGGAAGCAGTATTTATTTGTCTAAGAAATTAAAAAACACGATATTTGCAGAGCCAAATTTAGTAACAATTGGCCTTAATAGAATTTTAAATTACAATGTACTTAAAGAAAACTAAACTTATAGCACTGATACTCATGCTCTCGGCGGCGGAAGTGGCAGCCCAGGGCATCACAGGCTCGCCGTACTCGCGCTATGGCATCGGCGACATCAGCAATCCGAGCACGGGGCACAATATCGCAATGGGAGGCACATCGGCGGCAGAAAGCTCGCCGATGTACGTCAATACAGTAAATCCTGCCTGCAATACCAACCTGCCATTGCAACGTTTTGTATTCGACGTGGGCTTCGACGTCAAATACAACGAAATAAAATCGGCTACCGAATCCGAAAAAACAAGCAAAGCTACATTCAAATACCTCGTGGGAGGATTTGCGGCAAAACCGTGGTGGTACTTCTCATTCGCGATGAAGCCATACAGCTCGATGGGCTACACATCCATGAGCATCGACTCCTCCAACGTAATGCAACTAAACGGCGCCGACTACAAATTTGGCTACAGAAACTCATTCAAGGGCGAAGGCGGCATCAACAAAGTGTCGCTTTCCACAGCATTCAAATTTTTCAAGGTATTCTCTATAGGATTCACCGGCAACGTGCTATTTGGCGACATGGAGCGCAAACAAAACTCATACATATCCCGCTCCGGCTACGTCATCAACAATACCTCATACCCCTACACCTCCAATTATTACATGAACGACAAGCGCGTAATGTACGGCATGCAGGGCGACATAGGTCTCAGGTTCGAGAAGCGCATCCAATCCAAAAAAGACAGCCTCAGCGACGCGCTTAGGATTTCGGTGGGCGCATACTTCAATAGCAGCGCAAAACTCAACTCCCGCAACGAAATATTCGTGGAAGACTACCACACGTATTACTCATACTACTACAACGGCACCAACTACTACACAGCCAAGGCAGACACCATCATAAACGACACTGTCTCCAAATCCAAAATAAGCATCCCCAAAGGCTTTGGCATAGGCGCATCCGTGGAGATTGCCGAAAAACTCACCATCAACGCCGACTACCACACACAGCAATGGGGCAAATTCCTATTGCCAAACGACGCCTCGAAGACCAAATTCCGCAACAGCGAGTACATGGGATTCGGCTTGCAGTTTGTGGAGGCAAAAACATATTCTTCAAAATACTACCGCAGAATCATCTATAGAGTAGGAGCTTACAAGCAGAAGACCTACCTCGAGCTCAATGGACACGGCATCGACGACAAGGGCGTATCTTTCGGCATAGGAATGCCAGTAGGCATGCTGCTCCTCAACCTCAATTGCCAGCTCGGCACTCGAGGCACTACGGAACACAATTTGTATAAAGAAAAATACTTCCTCGTGCACTTCAACGCTACACTGCACGACTACTGGTTCATAAAACGCAAATTCCAGTAGGTCTGGAATGCGGGCGGCTCGCCCGCCAAACCAAACTACGACAAAAGAAAACATACAATAAACCAGATTTTTTAAACACAAAAAACATAATACAATGAAAAAAATACAGATAGCAAAAGTGGCCTTCGGACTTTCCGCACTTCTGATTGCCGGCAACGTATCGGCACAATCGGCGGAAGACATCGTGAAGGCAAAATTCCCGGAAGTGGCTGGCGACCTCGCAATCACTCCAACCACCAAGTACAACCCCGCGCTCAAAAAGCAATACCGCGACCTCTATGAAAAGATGAACAAAGGCATCGAAGAAATCGTTACCGTAGAGCACATAGGTGTCAACGAAATGCCCGAACTCCAGTTCTTCGACGCAAGAACCCTCAAAGACATGCAGAAAGCCGGCACATTGCCCGACCTCAAGGCTGCAATCAGGGCTGAGCAGAAAAAGATGGCTGACCTCATGCGCGAAGAACCCTACGGCGCAGACTCCGCCAACTGCGTAAGGCTCTTGTCAACATTCCAAGAATACGTCAAGCAAAACGCGCTGGAGGAAGCATATCCCACGTGGTCGGTACTCTTCAAGGAGTTCCCAAAATGCTCGCAGTCAGTATATTCCAACGGTGTCAACATCATGAAGAAAAAAATGCAGCTCGCCAAAGACGGCAAGGAGCAGCAAGTGTGGGTGGACACCCTCATGATGGTCTATGACCAGCGCATCAAATACTTTGCAGCTAAGAGCAAGCTCTACGGCGAGGCATACCTCCTCGGACGCAAGGGCGTGGACCTTGCCAAATACCGCAAAGGCGCAATAGAAGAGGCTTACAACATACTCACGAAGTCAATCGACCTTGGCGGCAAAAACAGCGAATACGCCGTAATACAGACAGCTATGCAGCAGGTAATCGCAATGTACAATGTCGAAAAAATCGACGCATCGGTAGTTGTGGACAAATACCTCCTCTTCTCCGACATCCTCGCACAGAAGAAGGCTGACGACAAGGCAAAACTCGCTGCCGCAACCGACGACAAGGCAAAGCAAAAGGCAGAATCTGACCTCGCAACTTGCGAACAAGTGGAAGGCGGCGTGCTCGGACTCTTCTCCAACAGCACAGCAGCTCAGTGCGACGTGCTCGTACAGGCATTCTCCGGCAAGTTCAAAGAAAACCCCAACGACCTCGAACTCTGCAACAAAATCGTGAAAGTGCTCAGTTCCAAGGAATGTACAGACGCTCAGCTCTACGAAGATGCCGTATCTAAGGTAATCGCCAGCAACCCCACCGAGCAGGCATGTTTTGGCTTTGCAAAAATGCTCGAAAAGAGGGGCAAGGAAGACGAAGCCATCGACAATTACAAGAAGGCAATCTCACTCGCTGAAGCCGACACGATGAAAGCCAAGTACAACTGCTCCATCGCAAAAATCCTCCAGAAGAAAAACCAGATTGCAAACGCCCGCTCTTACGCACGTGAAGCAATCAACCTCAATCCCAAATACGGTCTCCCTTACCTTATCATTGCAACGTTGTACGGTGCTAACCCCGTTGGCGAAGACAGCTTCGATAAGTCAAAGACCTACTGGCTCGTCATCGACTACCTCCAGAAAGCGAAAGCAGCAGACCCCTCTGTAGCAACCGAGGCACAGCAGCTCATCAACCGCTACATCGGCTCCTGCCCCAAGAAGGAAGAAGCATTCATGCACAGCATCACACCGGGCATGACCATCACCATCGGCGGCTGGATTGGCGAAACTACAACTGCAAGGTTCTACTAATGCATAATTAATAATGCAGATTCTAATGCATAATTCATAATGCAAATTCTAATGCATAATTCATAATGCATAATGCATAATCGGGCATCCGCCAGAAAAAGCATTACGAATTATGAATTATGCATTATGTTTTTTCATTATAATATTCAATCACATCAATTACTTCAATCACTTCAATCACTTCAATCACTTCAATTACTTCAATCACTTAACTATGCGCACCCCGAATGGCAATTATGCATTATGCATTATGCATTATGCATTAAAAAAAGGCATTATGCATTATGCATTAATAATCCTCCTGCTCTCGTCCTGCTCTACCAAGATGCAGTCGCTCGACAATTACAACATCGACGAAACCTTCGCCGACATGTCAACACAAAACCTCCACACCAAATATTATTCGCAACACAGATTGCAGACCACCATCGACGCACCGATATTGGATCAGTTCACGTCGGTAAAGCAGCCATATTGGGAATTTCCCAAAGGCGTGAAAGTGGTATTTTATGACGAACAACTCCAAGCGCAAAGCTCGCTAACATCGGGCTACGCAGTCTATTACACCAAAAAGAAACTTTGGGAGGCGCGCAACAACGTAGAAATCATCAACGAAGACGGCACCAAGCTCAACACAGAACAAATATTTGGCGACGAAAACGGCAAAAAAGTATTCTCCGTCAAAAAAGTAACTGTTACCGACCCCGACGGCACAGTCATAGTCGGCAAACAAGGCTTCGAGTCCGACATGGCATTCAAAAACTACAAATTCCTCGACGTAAACGGCGTCGTAAACCTCCAAGAACAATACGAAGAAGCAAAAGAGGAGAAAGTTGAAAATTGAAAATTGAAAATTGAAAATTGAAAGTTGAAAGTTGAAAAATCAACAAATCACCAAATCAAAAATCATCAAATGAAAAAGCAGCGAAAGCATCCGATGGAAATCCTATGGATATGTATGTCGGCGATGTGTTTGATAATAGCAATAATACGCCACGTCAGGTATGGATTTGACGAGGCGACGGCGATGTATGTATTCTCTGTAATATCGGTATTGATGTACCTATGGCGGCGGCACTTGCGGCAAAAAGAAGAAAAAGAGGACAACGGGAAACTGCAATAATACATTTTTACATAAATTAGATTTCCAAATCCAAATAATTTTTTGCAAATTTGCGGCATAAACACATAATCACAAAACAAAAATGGCATTTCAGATAAGCGGAATACAACAACTCGGAGTAGGCGTGGAAGACGTTTACAACGCTTGGGACTGGTATAGGCAGCATTTTGGACAGGACGTACTGCTAAGCGACGCGCCGGGCGAGGCTTCTATGATGCAGCCCTACACGGCTCACAAGCCACAGACGCGACACACTATCCTCGCATACAATATGCAAGGCGGCGGCGGTCTCGAAATTTGGCAATACACATCGAGAAAACCCACCTACGCACCTTTTGACATAATGCTCGGCGACCTCGGCACCACAGTCGGCAAACTCAAATCTCAAAACCCGGCGGCGGCCTACCTCTATTTCAAGAGCAAAACACCGGATTTGCTGCTCTCTGGTTTCAGCAAAAACCTCGCTGGCAAGGATCATTTCTTTATGAAAGACCCCTTCGGCAACCTCTTTGAAATCGTAGAAAGCGACATCACATTCCGCGAAACCAAATCAAAAATCGGCGGAGTATATGGCGCAATTGTTGGCGTTACGGATATTGAGAGGTCTATTGACTTCTACAAAGACATACTCGGCTACGATACCATCATCTACGACAAGACAGATGTCTTTGAAGATTTTGCACGCATCAATGGCGGCAACGACCAATTTCGCCGCGTGCTGCTCGGACACTCGCAACAACGCAAAGGCCCGTTCAGCAACTTCCTCAACGAGAGCCAGATAGAACTCATACAACTCATCAACACCTCCAAGCGTCAGCCGCGCAAGATTTACGACTTTGAGACGCATCTCTGGGGCGACCCGGGATTCATTCAGATATGCTTCGACATCCGCAATATGAAGGCTCTCAAAGAATATTGCGAAAGCAAGGGCGTAAGATTCACCACCGATTCCAACCCCGAGGCATACGAATCGGAAGCCAAAATATTCGATATGGGCGGCGCATCGGGACATTTCACCTACATCGAAGACCCCGACGGCAACCTCATCGAATTTGTGGAGACCTACTACGTGCCAATCGTCGCAAAAATCGGTCTCGGCATCAACCTCCAAAAACGCGACCCAGAGCGTCCCCTGCCCGACTTCATAATGGCGGGTCTCAGATTCCTCCGCAAGGGCGAAGGCTATCCCGAATCGAGCACCGCCAAAGAAAAGACGCGCATCTCCGACGAGTGCGCCGCCAAAATGAAACAAAAAAACGGCGAATAACAAGCGCAACCGCCGCCTACGGCGACGGGGGAAACTCAGACCGCCGCAAGGCGGTCAATCACAATCATTAACAACAATTAATGTTTTATAAAATGAGCAACAAATACCATTTTGTCTGCAAACACTGCGGACACAACATAGGCGACTTCAAGGCTTGGTTTGAAGCTGGACAGAAATGCCCGAAGTGCGGCAAAAATTTCGTGGATGCCAAGTACGACACCAATCCCGAAAAACTCCGCTCCCTCATCTTCACCAAGGACAATGTGGAGAGCCTCTGGCATTACTTTGACTTCCTGCCCCTCGACCACAAGGAAAACATCATCTCGGCTGGCGAAGGCGTATCGCCAATCGACCGTTGGACATTCCTCGAAGATTTTGCCAAAAAGCAATACAACATCAATATAAAGGTGTACGTAATGCGCCACAATTTCAGCGACGCCACCCGCACATTCAAGGACATCGCCGGCACACTCGGCGCGTCGGTATTGAAAGAATGTGGCGTAAAGGAATACGCCGTGGCAAGCACCGGCAACACAGCCAACGCATTTTCGCACTATTTGGCTAAGGCGGGCATCAATCTCTACGTATTTATGCCCGAAGACGCCGTGAAAGAAAACATCGCCTCCGTGAGCGCATACGGCGAAAAAGCCGTTGTATGCAAGGGCGACTACGCCTTCGCCAAGAAGATTGCGGGCGAGTTCACATCCAAAAACAACATCCTGATGACCATCGGCAACACCGACCCAATCCGCGTGGAAGCAAAAAAGACCTGGGTATATGAATGGCTGAGGCTCACCGGCGAAATCCCGACTGCTTACATCCAAGCACTCAGCGGCGGCACGGGTCCTATTGCCATCGAAAAAGGTCTCGACGAAGTAGAATCAATCGGCATCCATCAACGTCCGCGCTACATCTCGGTACAGCCGAGCCTCTGCGACCCGATGACCCAAGCGTGGGAAAAAGCAAAAGCCAACAACTTCCCCGAAGGTTGGCAGCAAGATTTCCCGAAACTCCAAAACCCGCCCACAAAAGTTCAGACACTTGCAACTGGCGTGCCCGGCACATATCCCGTAATCGCCGACATCACCAAAAAATCTGGCGGCGAGATTATCAGTTTTGACGAAACCAAAACCGCCGACGTTGCCCGCCTCATCGCCTACAAGACACAAGAGCGCATAGGCCCTGCCTCGGCAATTTGTATGGGCGGCTACTTTGAATCGTTGAAAAAAGGCCTCCTGAAAGACGGCGACGTAGTAATGATAAACCTCGGCGAAGGCATCGAGCGCGCCCCCGAATTCCTTGCCGAATTGGTCTATGACGAAGACCGCGTATCCTCCGCCGACGAAATCAAAAAATTTGACCGCGCCGCATTGGAGCAGAAACTTTGGGACGCAGTGAAATAGTAGTGAGGAGTGCAGGCGGCTCGCCTGCCCAACAATATTGCATCTAAATACCAAAATAGCCGAAAATTTCATAAAGAAATTTTCGGCTATTTTGGGTTTAGCAGGCGAGACGCCTGCACTCCAATCCATTATTCCATTTTGGTAATTACTTTGTCGCCGAAGTCTTGTACGGTAACGGTGCGCCACGTATTGTGTGTTGCGGTCTTTACGCCGATGGCGACGTATTTGGCACCGAGGATGTTTTTGCGATGACCGAGGGAGGCAAGTCTGTCGTCAACGAGCAATTGCATCACCACACCAATAGCCGTGCCCATGCCCGCGCTAATATTTTCGGCGATAGCATTGCCGCCGTAAAAACTATAAACACGATTGCCAAAGCTCGTGCCGTCAAACGAAGTGTGATCGAAGAAATTGTTTTTGCTCATATCGTTAGCGTGGTATGCGGCGGCCTCCATGAGCGACTTTTCGGGAACGAGCATTTTGAGATCCTTCACAGCCTTGAGGTCAGATTCAAGCGAAGAAACGTATGCCGCACTACCCTTGGCTTGGTCGCCATATTTAGCCCAGAATTTAGAGCCGTCGAGCCTTGCAAGGTTGCAATAGAGAATGATGTCTTTTTCCATCTGAGTGAGGCTTGCAATGTTGGCGGCAGTGTTTGCCTTTGCTATTTCTGCATCTGTAAAAGCCATAGCGTCGGTGTTTTCAGTGTTGTTGTTCTCTGTTCCATTGTCGTCTTCAGTGGTCTGATTATCAGGCTTGGTGTTGTCTGTAGTCTGATTGTCAGGCTTGGTATTGTCGGTGGTGGGTTCGGTGGTAGGGTCGTCGCCTTCCTCCTCCGCACAGGTGTACGACATCGTGAGCAACGCAAGACCGATGAGAGCCACGATGCCAATGAGATAAATCTTTTTCATAATGCAATTTGTTTTAAGTGGTTTTATAATAATGATTGCTAAACATTAATTGGTGTCGTTGGTATTATTGTCGGGCTCCACTATCGCGTCGGTCTCCTGCACGTGCGGAGATTCGTCGGGCGTGCCAATCTGCGTGGAAAGGTGATGACCCGTAACATCCACGTTGGCAAGGCTCTGACGCATTAGGGTGTCCGCCTGTTTGTTTTTGATGTCGGTGTATTCCTGGACGGAAATATTGCCATCGAGGAATGCCGACGCCATCGCCTTCTGCACCTTTTCTTCGGCGAGGATGAGTTCGGCTTTTGCTGCCTCCACTTGCGCCTTGGCTCGCGCCACCTTGAGCGACGCGCCTACGTCGTTGCCAATCTTAATATCAGAAACGTCCACAGAAAGAATTTCGTATGCAGAACTCGTACTGATTGCGGCGGAATTTTCCACCTTGTCGGCGACGGAATACGGATTTTGAAGGATTTCGGTGTGGCTCTGCGCAAGACCGATTTGCGTTGCCAATGCCTCGTTGACACGGGCAAGCACGGTGTCGGCACTTACGCCGCCAATGATATTCTTGATTTGGGAGCGGAGTGTTACCTTCACTTTCATAGTAAGCTCCACGCCATCGCGAGCCACGCCGCGCACGCCGTCGGTCTCTACAACGATGGGGTTGATGGCGGGTTTTATGGCTTCTACTACGTCCATACCGGCGAGGTCGATTTTACAGATGTCTTCAAACTCAAAGCCTGTCAACTTTGCCTTCTTGGCGGAAATGTATGCCTCGATGGTCTTTTTGAGGTTGCCGCCCGCGAGGTAGTGCTTTTTGAGACGACCGAGGTCGAGCTCAGCCTTGATGTCGTCGCCGGCGTTGTCGGCAATATTCTTAGCCTTGATGAGGTCGCCGACGTTGCCGCCAGCGAGATAAAATTCCGAAAGTTCGGGGATTGAGGTCTTTATCTGGGCGTTCATGGCGTTGATTTGTGCGTGAACGATTGCGCCTACATCGACCTTACGGAGATAGAGCTGCGCCATATCGTCAAACTTGATGTCCTTTACATTCGCCGCCATAGCTCGAATCATGGTTGCAACCACGACATCGAGGTCAACCTTCGCCAAATAATATTTCATAAGTTCGGGAAGGCTCAATGTTTTAAGACCCGCGTTGTACGCCGTTACCATCAGGTTGATGAGTTTAGCCTGTGGGATATTCTGCCAACGCATCTTGATGAGCAACAGCCACGAAATGTTCACCTTGGAGAGTTTGGCATTGAACCACAATTTGATTGGCACCATCGCGATGAAAAACCAAACGATAAGTCCCGCAAGTCCCAACGTAATCACAAGGATGAGAAATCCATCCCAAAACGATACGCCATCGCTGTCGCCTACTTCGTCGTCGATGAGCGAATCTTCGAGATTGGTTACTTCATCAGTGTTAGAGGTAGGCTCATAAACGTCTCCAATATCTTCTTCGCATGATGCAGCCACCATCGCGAAAATCATTATGACTATGTACAATAAATATTTTTTCATATCACTTCATTAGTTTCAATACATTTAATCGGGGCTTTCGTAACCCGTGGTGATGTTTTCGCCCTTGTCGGCGAGGAGGTTTGCCTTGTGGAGTTCGTTGAAATTTGGCTTGATGCCCTTTTCGTACTGCTCCACCATTGCGCGACGGAGGTCGGCTTCCGCTTTTGCGCGGTCGGCTTCGGCTTGCAGGCGACGGATTTCGGCTTCGTTTTCAGCCTTGCGCCTGTCGAGCTCAGATTTTACATTTTGACCGACTACGATGTCAAAGATGTTGATGTCCAGTAAGTCGTAACGGCATACATTGTTGAGCTCCGATTCCTTAATCTTGCCAGTCTTGATTTCCTGACGTTCCTGCTCCTCATTGACACGGTGCAACACACGGTGAGAAATATCAGGAAGCGTTCTCAATATTTCGTCAAGCCCTTTGGCGGATTCGAGCTCCATAATGGCAGCCTCGTTGATACGCAAGAAAAGCACCCTGTCGTCGTATCCGTCCAATATCAGCGGCAACTTTCCTCTTACTGTGGCACTGATTTTTGGAGTCATCAATATACCCTCCTTGCTCACGCAAGTAAATTCGGGCTGCACCTGTACAATGTACGGTTTTTGCGCCCACATTATAGCACTCTTGAGATCCCAATCCGGCGATTCACAAATTCTCGTCGCTAATTCAAAGCTCAATTCCAATCCCTTAGCATTGGCCATTTGAACGGTTTCAATTACACTCTTGACGGAGCCAAACTTAATGAAATGCTTTTTAAGGTTTTTGTAGTTGATGCCGCCATCGAAATCTTCGGGTTTGAGGTCTGCGATTTCAGATTCCGGCACCCCATGCTCCCTGGCTTTTTGCTTGTTTTCCTCAAAATTCTTGATGCAGTCTTCCTTAGCCTCTATTGCAAACTGCAATCCCTGCACGTAATCGAACAAATCTGCCTCTGGACGCGAATACTCCACGAGATGGTCTTTGGAGAGCGGCGTGCCATCTTCGGAAGGCAGATTGTGCGCGAGGGCGTAATGGTATGCTTTCACGAACTTAACTACGTCGCTATGCGTGGACGCAATGTAGCTCATCAACTCGTCGGGCGTGAGGTCGAGATTATACTCGTTGGCCTTAATCAACGCCTTTACGAGCTGCGTGACATCGTTGCTTCTGATATTCTGACGGATTAAGTCGTTTTGGTCGATGCTGATGCCTTTGTTGGACGCCTTGATGATGTTGGTGACCAAAACGTCAAATTGTTCGTCGGTCATGGAATACAAATCCATCATCGAGAAATTGATGTTGACACCCGCATTGTGCGCCCGTATCATCACGTCGGTAAAACGCTTGACGTCACGTTTCATGCCGTAAAGCGTCTTCAACAAATCTACAGTAACCTTGAAACTGTCGGCGTATTCTACGACATTTGCCTTGTTGATGGAAAGGCTTTCCGATTCTGACATATACACACCCTCATACTTGGCACGAATCAAAGAATGTATGATGACTTTGAGACCTTCATCGTCAACATAATTGATGAGGTTTTTTTCATCGAGTTCGATGCCAGATCTTTTGGCAAGTATGTCGAGGTTTACAAAAAGAGAGAAATCTCTGCCCTTGGATATGAAAGTCATAGCCGTATCGAGGTCAATGCCAAGGTCGGCGTTTTTTTGGTCCACCCATGCCCTTGCAAAAGGCTCAAGAGTATCCTTCGTGCCCAAACCAGATATCAACATGTATTTTTCGAGAAGATCCTTCACACTGTCATTTTTGAGAGCGTTGAGTTCGTCTTTCTTTTTTTTGAAATCCGCTTCCGTAACCTTTTTTTGGGATTTTGACTTATCTTTATCAGACGATTTGTCGTCATCCTTGACAATGCCCATGCTCTTAAGTTTCTCGATTTCGTATTTCTTGTCAAAATAGACAAGCAACTCTTTCTTTTTGGCAGCGTCGAGCGCATCGTCGCCATTAATAATGTCGAGCAAAGTCTTCCTTTTGCAAGTCCTGTATGCGGTGAGCATCTGGTCAATTTCAAAAGCCTCGTCAGCTTCAAGTACAAACCTATAACTGCGGAAAAAATTGTCGAAATCCTCTTCGGGTACTGTAAAGTCGTCGTCGGCATCTTTTTCCTTGGAGACCGCAAAAGCGATGTCGAGACCATTGTCAACCTCCTTCAAAAATTTGCCGGAAGAAGAATAGCACTTCATCACTCTCTTCATAATGGCTATCTGATCCTCAGGATCTTTCAAGATGAGTTTTATCACAGCCAATTGGCTATTCAAAACACGCCTCGAATGTTTGACACCCATCTTGCCCAAAAATTTGCGAAACTGTTTTTTCGTCTTTTTGAGTTCGGGATTGCTGAGCCTATGGGTGATTATTGCAATTACAAGTATTGCAACAATCACCGAAAGAGCAATGATCACTACTAATGTAAGCGTATCCATGTTTAGTTTTGTTTTACTCCGTTAACAAATGTGGCTACGTATGATTCGGCGAAGCCTTGTCCGATGAGTTGCTGCTTGAGTGCTGATGCCTGTTCGTGGGTCTTGCAATCGCCCACTGTATATACAGTGTACTTGCCCGACTGCGTGGTGTGCACCGTGTATCCGTTGGCTTTGAGATTGTTGATGCGCTTCAATATGTCGCCGTTGGGATTGGTGGCAAATGCGCCAATCTGCACCCTGTACACCGTGCCGGTAGTTGTTGTAGGATTGGTGTTGGTATTGGTGTTGGCATTATTGGCGGTGGTGCCGTTTGCATTGCCAATATTAACACCATTCACCACCTTTACAATGTATGCGTCGTCGTAGCCCGACTGACGGAGCGTACTGAGATTGGCAGAAGCAATATTTTTGTCGTTGGAGATGCCTGTATAATAACGGTAGAGACCACCGTCGTTTTGGTCGTAATACAACTCATTGACATTGAAAGCGTCAAGACCGAGGAGCTTGGGCAATGCGGCTATCTGCACGGCATATACCGTAGAGCCGAGCATCGAGAGCGGAAGAGCCTCGCCGCTGCGCTTTGCGTTGTTGTCCACTACGATAGGCGTGTTGCCGTCCTTACCTGCATTGAGAGCCTTGAGCTCCTTCTGTACGTTGGACTGGTAATTGGCGGATTTTTCAGCCACTTTGCGCGCCGCTATGAGGTCCACCTTCTTGCCGTTGGTGAAAGCAACGACTTGTGCCTTGGTGTAACCTTCGTTTTTGGCAATGGCAGACGCCGCCAATGCTGCGTCGTAAGTCTGGAATGTACCTATATAATAACGCATCGGCGTGATGCCTTTGAGGTTTTGAGCAAGGAAATTGGATACCGTGGGGAAGTCCACCGGCTCCACCATCTCCTTGTAAATGCCAGCCTCAACACTAAACACAGTGCCCTGCGGGAATGTGTATGGCTTCATTCTCTGGTCGTCGCGGGAATAACTGAAAGTACCAATCACTGCGGCGTTTGACGATGCCAAATCGGGGGTGTGGGTCTTGGCGGCAGTCTTAGAAGCTGCGCCAGAAGTGTTTGACTTGCCGGCGTTGGCGTTGGTATTGGCATTGGTCTTGCCATTATTATTGGTGGGAGTGGTTTTGTTGGCGTTTGTATTAGTATTGGCGTTGGTCTTATTATTGGCGGGCTTGCCGTTGTTGTTGACGTCCACTACCTGATTGGCAGGTTTGGTGTTGGTATTGGTCTTCTGTTTGTTGGTGTTGTTGGCAACGGGCTGAGTGCCAGATTCGCCCGATTCGTCCATCATAAAATCCATCACGACATCGTTGTGACGCTCCACTGCACTCGATACGAGCGACCTGCGCTCGCGTACAGGCTGTTGGCCGAGGTAGAGAGCAATGGCGTTTTCAATATATTGAAGAGCCTGGAGCTTTGCCTCGTTGCCTTCGGAAAGCAATGTGTATTTCTCTACGTTGCTCAACTGCTTGGCAGCCAACTCCTCGTATGTCTTAGACATATTATAAAGGTCTTCGGCGTTGCGCTCCCAACGCTCGCCAAGTGCGCTCTTGTCCATGTACGTGCCGGTGTTGCTCTTTTGGATGCGGAACGCCGGAATATACTTTTTGTATATTTCATATAAGGTGTTGTTGTTGTTGGAGGCGAGGGTGATGCCCTTCAGGAGATTGCTGCACTCATTGAGTTCGCTCTCCTGCGCCATCTGCTCGTAATACTCGTGCACAGCACTGTTGTCCACATTGGAGTAAACACGGAAGGTGTCCGCCTCGCTGCCCTTCTTGACAGCAATTGCGTAATAATCGGCAATTGCAGCCTCATCAAGCGAAATCTTGTCGATTTTCTGACGGTCGGCATCGGTAAGACCAAGCAGCGCGGTGAGTTCGCGGTAACGCAACCTATAGAGGTTGGAATCCTTGTCGATGTCGTAATGCTCCAAGGCAACGAGTTTAGGAATGTCCACATTCTTGGTGGTATCCGGCATATACTGCTTGTGAATGTCGATGTACTGAGTATAATCAATCTTTGGGTCGCCCTTGCAGATTGCAAGTGCAAGTTCCTGATAATGAACGGCGTTAACGAGGTTGGTGTAGATGGCGCGGTTTGATTCGAGGGTGTTTTCGGCGGTGATGTTTGCCTTGATGGAATCTGCGCTGTGGTAGAGCTGGTATGCACGCTCAGAAAGGCTGCGGGCTGCCTTGATGCTCATCTGCGCGGTGTCTTTGGTAAGCTGCATTATCTTGTCGAAATACACCGGACGGTAGAGCGACGCCGCCTTCTCAAAAGTCTTGAGTGCCGTGAGCTCCTGCGATGCTGCTTTGGCGGCGAGTTTTGCTGATTGTTTCTGAATTTTTGCCGATTGTCCCGAAATAATATTCAAGTCGTCAGATTGTTTTTGGATGGCAACGGCGAGAACAGTGGCTTCCTCAGCCTTTTGACGGTATTTTTCCGCCTTGTCGAGTTTGGAGAGTTCCTTGTCTGCAAACAACTCGTGATAGTATGACTGCTTAGATAGCCTGAAGCCGTCGTCATCAGAAAACACCGACCTCGGTATCTGTATATTATTGATATTGAGAGCGTTATAATCATTCGCGTTCTCCGGCACATATCCAGCGGCTATCATCGCGGGCGCCGCAAGTGCCAATATTATATGCATAGTTTTCATCGTTGGAATGTTTTTTTGTTATTTGAGGACAAATGTAATACATTTTCTACAAAATAAAAAAAACAATTAGAAAAAAATTTGTTTTATTCGTTTTATTCGTTGTTCAATAGTTTGAATGAAATTGCCGTGTTTTATTAGTTGATATTAGGCAAAGTCGTCGAACAAAAAGCCACTTTCATCGAATACCGACCCATTTCGTCTAAAAAAACGGGGGGTTCTGTCGAAAAAAAAATTTTATCGCATTTTTCCGCTATATCTTTGCATCGTAATCAAAACAAAAACTGAATCAATAACGCATTAAAATATTAAAGCCATGAAAACATTTTACAAACTCATCCTCGCAACGATGATCGCAGTGATAGCCAACACAGCTTTCGCACAGACCACAGTGAAGGGCATCGTAATCGACTCCCTCTCCAAAGAGGGCGTGCCATTCGCCACCGTTGCAGTCAACAAGCCCGGCGACGCCACCAACTTTGCCATGACCGGCATCACAGAAGTGGACGGCTCGTTCTCCGGCGTCATCAAGAGCAACGGCTCATACATAATGACCATCCGCTCTACCGGCAAAGAGCCCATCATCCGCAACATCAACATCAAGGGCGAAAAAGTAATCGACCTCGGCAAACTCAAGATGAGAGAAGCCATCGACACCCTCGGCGTTGTGGAAGTAGTGGCTCAGAAAGCTCTCGTATCAGCCGAAGCCGGCAAAATAAAGTACAACGCCGAAGGCGACCCCGACAACAAGACCTCCACCGTGCTCGACATGCTCCGCAAAGTGCCAATGGTAACTGTCGATGGCGAAGACAACATCTCCATCAACGGCAATTCCAGCTTTGTAGTCTATATGAACGGCCGCAAAAACACAATGCTCACCGACAACCCAACCGAAATGCTCAAGGCAATGCCCGCTTCATCCGTAAAGAACATCGAAGTAATCACCGACCCGGGGTCCAAGTTTGACGCAGAAGGCGCAGGCGGCATCATCAACCTCATCACCGACACCCAGACCAAAGTAAACCAAGTGGCTGGCAATGTGAACGTAAATGTAACCAACCGCCAGCAGGGCGCAGGTGCGGGCATATCCGTACAGAGCGGCAAATTTGCATCCACAATCAGGGTAAACGGCTCCACCGGCAAATCTGAAATGGACATGCACAGCGAGCAAATACAAGGCAACGGCTCAAGCGACGCTCCAAGAAGCTCCACAATCAACGACATGGAAAACGACGGCAACACCCACTTCGCAAACATCGGCGTAGAGGCAAGTTACGAAATCGACAAGAGCAACCTCATCGCAATCTCCGGCGGCCTCACCAACTTCGGCAACGAGAGCGACTCCAAGCAGACAATCAAGACAATGTTTGGCGGCAGCGACTTCACCAACCTCATGACATCCGAATCCGAAATGAAATTCAGTTCATACAACTTCGGCGTCGATTTTCAGCACCTCTTCGGCGGCAACGCTGAGAAAAACCTTACTTTCTCCTACAAGATGTGGGGCAACAGCAGCAACAACAACAGCCTCTCACTCAACCCACAAGTACAAGGCAAAGACCAAGGCTACGGAGTTGACTACACCGGACGCAAGACCGACAACAAGACCACAAGCGCGGAACACACATTCCAAATCGACTACTCCGCTCCCGTAACGAGCATACTCACCGTGGAAGCTGGCGGCAAGTACATCTTCCGTCCCAAAAAATCCGACGGTTTCACATACCTCAACAACGGCGGCTCGCTCACCCTCTTGGACGACCAGACCGTAAAGACCACCAACAACGACAACATCGGCGCACTCTACGCCCAGGCTTCCGTAAAACTCTCACCCAAGCTCAGCATCCGTGGCGGCATCCGTTACGAATACACCAAGCAAAACGTGGAATACAAGAACAACCACGACCGCGATTTCTCCATCGACTACAACACATTCGTACCTTCCGCAACACTCAACTACGCACTTTCGATGATGCAAAACCTGAGCTTCACCTACAACCTGAGAATCAGCCGTCCAGGCGAGCGTCAGCTCAACCCCTACCACGACTACTCCGGCATCACCTCAGTATCATTCGGCAACCCCGCCCTCGACGTGCAGAAATACCACAACTTCGGCGTAAGCTACGGCTACTTCTCCATGAAGCAAAACATCAACCTCAGCCTCCGCTACAACACCTGCGACAACGGCATCACCAACTGGTCGTTCTATCCCGACGCAATCGACGATGCTACAAAGGCAACATTCAGCGTAAGGGACATCGACAAAGACCTCATGCACAATACCTACACCAACGGCACAAAGAACCACACATTCAGCGGCAACATCTACTACAGCATCCAATTAGGCAGGAGCATAAGGTTCTTCACCAACTCCACTGTAACCTACACCGAGATGAAAAACCCGATTTCGCAGACCTCCAACGACGGATGGAGCGGCAACTTCTTCGGCAACTTCCAATACACATTCCCCTTCAAACTCAAGACCAGCATCGGCGGAATGGTATCCACCAAGCGCAAAAACATCAACGGCTGGAGCAAAGGCATGAACATGGGCATGTTCTCGCTCGAAAAGAGCTTCCTCAACGACAAACTCACATTCTCCTTCTCCGCAATGTTTGACTTCAAGAACGGCACCAAGATGGTAATGGAAAGCCACACCGCCGGCGTAGGCTACACCACCGACAGCAAGATGACCAACTACATGGGCAGGTACGGACTTTCGATCTCCTACCGCTTCGGCAAGCAAATCCAGGTAAAACGCGCACGCAACACCATCCAAAACGACGACTACGAGCGCACAGAGCAGACCGGCGACGACACTCCCGCAATGCAGCAAGGCGGCGGCGCAATGGGCGGCGGAATGAGAAGATAATCCACGACTTTTTAAGTATAAATAGTATTAATAGTAGTATTTGTTTGATAGAATAATGTATTTTTTAGTTGATTAAACCTGATGTTATGAAGACGACGGGAGCCGCTGCAAAAAAGCGGCCCCGTTTTTGTAAAAAATACAATCAAGCATACTACAACCCAAAACACACAGGCAATGAAAAAACACATAGCACTCATATTCGCAAGTCTTGGCGTACTGCTAATGCTTATATACAGACCGTTGTGGGAGCTCTTTGTTACCGGCAACACCTTCGCCGCCATCGGCAACCTCAATTGGACAGTGATGCACGCCGCGCCTTTCATCATAGCATTCTACGTATGCTACATCTGGCTAATCCCTGAAATCTTGTTCAAAAACAAAGTAAAGACATTCTGGATAGCCAACCTCTTGGTATTCCTTGCGATATTCCTAATCAAATTCCCGATATTGCAACTATTCAGCTACGTAGATTTCAAAGGCTACCTCACATTCCTGATACCCAACCTGCTCACCGACTGTCTTGTAATAGGCACTGCAATAGGCATCAGGTACTACATGAAAAGCGTGGAAGACCTCGAGAAAGAACGCGAAAACCAGCAGGCGGAGCTTCAATGGCTCAAAAACCAGCTCAACCCGCACTTCCTCTTCAACACAATGAACAACATCTCCAGTCAGATATACACCAACCCCGACGAAGCGCAGGAAAACCTCGCACGTCTCAGCGAAGTACTCAGATACGCGCTCTACGAGACAGCCACAGACCGCGTGCCACTGCATGGAGAAATAGAATTTATGAAAAATTACATCGCACTAATGACCCTCCGCTGCTCCGACAAGACCACTGTAACCACCGACTTCCCCTTTCAGACCTCCGGCATCCAAATATTGCCGTTGTTATACATATCGCTCATCGAAAACGCCTTCAAGCACGGCATCAGCAACAAGGAACAATCATTTATAAACATATCGCTCAAGCAATCCCAAAACAAACTCATATTTGAAGCCGAAAACAGCAACTTCCCCAAAAAACAGGAAAACCGCAGCGGTCACGGCATCGGCATCGGCAACCTCAAACGCCGCCTCGAACTCGCCTACCCCGACAAACACACCTTCACATACGGACTCAATAGCGACGGCAATTATTTGGCAAAACTCGAAGTGGAAATTGAGAGTTGAAAGATTAAAAGTGGGCGATTGCATTACTAATTGAAAAAAAATATATATCTTGCAGCGAAAAAAAATCGCATTATGCATCAATCTGCCGAATGGCAATTATGCATTATGCATTATGCATTAATAATTAACAATATGGAACTCAATTGCGTAATCATAGACGACGAGCCGCAGGCGGTTGCGCTTATAAAAAATTACATCTCGCGCACGCCGTACCTGAACCTCGTAGAAGGCTACACCGACAGCGTGGAGGGGCTTTCCAAAGTAACGGAAAACCCTCCCGACATTTTGTTTTTGGACATTCAGATGCCCGACCTCAACGGCATGGAACTCTCCAAAATGGTGCCGAAACACACCAAAATCATTTTCACGACGGCATTCAAGCAATACGCCTTCGAGAGTTACGACGTCAACGCGGCGGATTACCTATTGAAGCCAATCAGTTACGCCAAATTTCTGAAAGCCACCCAAAAATGCCTCGAATGGTTTGAGATGAAAGAATCGGCGGAACAATCCTCGGCGACAACACCCCAAGCCCAGCCACAAAATACAAGCAACGACATTTTCGTAAAGAGCGACGGCATGATGGTGCGCGTAAATCTCTCGCAACTACTCTACGTCTGCGGATTGAAAGACTACGTAAAATTTGTAATGCAGCCGCCAGCCAAGCCAGTAATCACCTTGATGACAATGAAAGCACTCGAAGAAATGTTGCTCCCATACGGATTCATGCGCGTAAACCGCTCTTACGTAGTGGCAGTCGATAAGATAAAATCCGTAGATAAAAACGATTGCATCTACATCGGCGACGAAATCATACACGTAACCGACGTTTACAGAAACGACGTATTCAAAAAACTATTTGCTATCACATCATAACAAACGTTTAATTAAACCACACCTAAATTTCCATTATGAAAAGAACTACATTAATTGCAACGTGTCTTGCGCTCTCGGCATCTATCGCCACGGCGCAGACAAACATTCCGCTCGTTTTCGACAAGGAAAACACCGGCGCGGCAATCCAGCCCGGCGTATCGCCCGCACCGTCCACGCTCCACAACGCCGTCCACGCGCTCCCAGACCCGTTCCGTTTTCAAGACGGCACACGCGACACCACATACGCCGCCTGGGAACGCCACCGCAACGAAGTGGCGCGCATGGTGCAGGATTACGAAATCGGCAACCGCCCAACATTCGACCGCGTAACATCATCATTCAACAAGGCAGATTCCACAATCACATTCAAGGTGGAGACCTCCGGCAGGACATTGGAATACTCCACCAAGGTAATCATCCCCAAAGGCAAAGGCCCCTTCCCGGTGGTCATCGGCATGAACATGCCATCGGGCAGCATCCGCCCCAACTTCTTGGAAGGCTGCATCCTCATCCCATTCAAGCACGACCAAATAATCAAGAGCAGCCATCAGGCGATAAGGGACACGGCGGCGGCGTTTTACAAGATGTACCCCGAATATACCAATACAAGCGGCAACTATTCCGGCTGGTCGTGGGGCATCAGCCGCCTCATCGACGCTCTCTATCAACAAAAAGACGTCCTGAAAGCCGACGTCAAGCACATAGCCGTTACTGGCTGTTCGTATGCCGGCAAGATGGCGATGTTTGCGGGAGCATTTGACGAGCGCATCGCCCTTACGATAATTCAGGAATCGGGCGGCGGCGGCATCAACTCCTGGCGCGTGAGCGACTATTACACCCTCGCCGTAGGCGGCAACGTGGAGCGCGTGGAAAATACAAACTATTCGTGGTTTGCTCCGAAATTCAAGGACGACTTCAATGGCAAAATCGCACTCCTGCCCTACGACCATCATCAGATAATCGCGATGATTGCCCCCCGCGCCGTCCTCATCTTGGGCAACCCCGATTTTGAATGGCTCTGCGACTACTCTGGCTACGTATCGAGCGCAGCGGCAGCCAAAGTTTGGGACACATTTGGCATCGGCGACCGCTTCGGCTACGTCGTGGAAGGCAAGCACAACCACTGCATGGCGTGCGACTCTCAAAACGAGGCCGTCCAACAATTCGTCGCCAAATTCCTATTCGGCAAAGAAGCCAACACCAACATCCGCCAGGCACTGCCATTCAAGGATGTAAATATCGACATCTGGACCAAGAACTGGAAATAAAAATGGTCATTTAGAGTTTTTTTGTATATTGCAAATGCAGTAATTATTGACGAATTGTGCAAATATTTTGTGTTAAATTTTTGAGATTTCGTCGGAGGTGAGTCCAGTGGCGGCGGCGATTATGCTGATATCAACTCCAGAGGCTTTGAGGTTGCGCGCAGCCTCGAGAATCGCTTCCGCACGTCCCTCCGCACGGCCTTCCGCACGGCCCTCCGCACGGCCTTCCGCACGGCCCTCGGTACGTGCTATTTCCTTTACAGTGTTTTCCCGGTCGAGATTGAGGGATTCCAAGTCCCAAAAACTATCGTAAAGGCGGCGTTCCTCTTCTGTGAGATGCCTGCACAAATCGAGGGCCTCCTTGGTCTCGTCATTTTCATAAAGTTCGTCGGAGATGGATTCCTCGTCCGTCCTGGCGTTTATAGAGGTAAGGAACTCCTGCCACAATTCGAGCATCTTGCCCTGAGCCTTGTCCTGAGGCTTGAATTTTGGCAGCTCTATGCATACAATCTCTATGCCCGGGATTGTATGCGGATTCTCGACACCCGTTTCCGACATCGTGTAACGGTGGTAGTTGCTCTTGGACTTCTTCAGATACACGTCATTGAGGATGTTGACGGAATACACCCTTTTGCGTTTGTAGTGCCTTACGCCCGACTTGTAGAGCGTGGCATACAGTTTTGCGCTGTTGTACTGGACACGTCGCAAAAAGTCGGACGACCAGTACATCTGCATCTCGACGATGAAATAGTCGTCGTCGCCAGCCTTGCACCTGACATCGACAACGCTGTGCCTGCGCCCGTCGTTGGGCGGTATCAACTCGGACGTGAGATATTCCACATCCTTGATTTTGTCGTCGCCATCAAATTGAAGAACGGCGTTCAAGAGGCTGATCGTGAGGTTCTTGTGCTCGCCAAATATTTTTTTGAAGACAACGTCGGTCTTCGGGTCGTAATATTCCATAATCAATGCTATTTCGGGTTACTGATTGGACGGTAAATTTAGCACAAATAATTTAAATGACAAAAAATTTGCCCAAACTTTTGGCAGCAAAAATCCAACCGCCGCCCGAAATAATGCTCGGTCGGCAGTTGGATTTTCAATTGGACGAAAAACTGGAAATAAATCGTCCAAAATATCTACGGCAAATAACCCTGCACAACCAACCGTTTGGAAAACGGTATTTCAATAACCCCGTACATCATAGCGCATCAGCGTATGATGTGCGGGGTTAAATGAAATACCAACGGTAATATAAGTTAATTCGTTTTAGTCAATTGAGAGGTTATGTCGTCACCATTGATGGAGATTGACAAGTCACTAACGGTAGTATATCCTTCTTGACCACTAATAGAATAAGTATTGTCGTAAGAATTAAATATGATTGTTGTATAGAGATTAATGCCGTCGGTTATAGAAAAAACGAGGCTATTACCACCACCTATTGTACTTAATTCGGTATGTAAAGCACTGTTGTTCCAGTTCGTATTTTGCTGTGTAAATGTTCCATTCTCATTTTTGAACACCTCGTTGGACGGACCTGAATTGCTGGTACATCCGATCGTAACCACTGCTCCATTCTCGAATGCTGTGGCAAGTGTCACTGCAACGACAGACACATCGCAAGTAGCACTCACTGTACCTGATGTTGCCGTGATTGTAGCCGAACCGACTGCCTTGGCTTCGTATTCGCCGGTGGTGGCATTAATAATGGTCAAGACATCGGGGTCGCTGCTCGTCCATGTAACAGTCTTGTCGATTGCGTCATCAGGTGCTACGGTTGCGTTGAGCCAACCTGTTGAGCCAACCTTGATAAAGGTCGGTGCGTTTATCGTTACGCTTGATACCGTTGGGTTTGCCTTGCCTTCGATTTCAGTAGTATTGCCGTCCCAATCCTCCACCGTTACGGAGCCGATTTCGATTTTGTTTTTGCCGATGATAAGGGAGTATTTGTAACTCTTGCCCGCTTCCATGGCAGGGATGCCTGTAATGACCAATACATTATTTTCGTAGTCGGATACAAAAATGAAGTTGTTCTCCGGCTTTGCTTCGGTAGGAAACACAAGCGCGGTAAAGGTAGTGCCTTCTGTCATCTTGCCGTCAACCTTGCCTTGTACATACGGCGCAATTAGCGTCTTTGGCGGAACGGAACTCCAAATTAATCCATTATCATATACATCCGCACCGCTCCAAATCTCAAGACTCGATATGTACTTCTGCTCGTCAGTGTATTGGTTGTTGAACTTCTTGATTTCTACAATCACACGAGCGGTACGGCGTTGGAGTTCGAGGGAGATAGCGGTATTGTTGTCGGCGGGGCGGTCGATGTCTTTCTGGGCAGTCATATAGTCGGCGAGGGCTATTTTCGCCTCTGTTGTTTGGTCGGTAGGCAGTGTGAAATGAGTCATCGACGTACCGTCCGTTACCGGGTAGTACGCGCTGAAAGTCTGCGTGTTAGATTTCCAAAGGAGGTAGTCGGTGGTTGGGTTTTCCGTCCAATAGCCGTCGTTGCCGAGGACGTAGGTTACGGGGTTTTGACCTGGCACAGAGACGCTTACACCGTCGCCGACATTGAAGGCGGTCTCTTTTTGCGCGTCAACGGGGTTGCTGCGGGTGAGGTGTGTGTGTTTGCTGGATGCCGCAAAGGAGAGTTTTACGGCGTCGGCGGGACGGACGGCAGAGGATGCCACGTCGTCGTCCTTGTGGCAGTTGGCAAGGAGTCCTATCATCAGCAGGACCACCAACGGCAGGTATTTATGTAATGTTTTCATACTTTTCTTTCTGTTAACTTGTGAGTTACTATTGGTGGATTATTCGGTTTCGAGGGTGGGGGCAGAAGTGGATTCGTTGGTCTTGTCCCACGCCGTGACGGAGAAGCCGTTTTTGCTGATGGTTACTACGTCGTCGCCCACTTGGAGATTGAAGGTGTAACGCTTGCCCTGCTCAAAGGTGATGTCTTCCGTGGAAGTCCAAAGGTATGGCTTTTCTTGGATTTTGAATGATACCATGAGCGTACCCGCCGTTACAGTCTGCGGCAATACGATTGCCTCGTATTTGACCTCGGCACGGTTGAAGTTTTCCGCGCTTGGGGCGGTGTAGGCAGATTGGTAGGGGTAGAGGTCGGTGGCTGTTTCATCAATTCTTGGGGTAACTGCACCAGTCTTGGGTGTGAAATCGTATTGACGTATTGTGCCGCCGATTGTGATATCGGTGATGTCAGTCTTTGCAACATTCATCTTGGCAAACTGATTGTTGAGAGTCAGGTTGATGTCGATTTTTGAGAGGGCATGCTTGAATTTGATTACGAGTTTGCCATCGTCGTCCAAGAGTTCGGTCTCTGTGGATGGATTGGCGATTGTGGTCGCCTTCATGTACAGAAGGTCAGTGAGTGCGAGAGAACCTTCATCAATACTTTGATACTGATTAACACTTAAACGAGCACTCCCGTTGATGTTGTTTTCGGTCAGTGACTGACCAACCGCCGTCATAGTGATTTGGGTAGTGCTGTTTTTCCAAAGCATCTGATTTTCGGGTTCCCATTCGCCGGTTGTTTCGTTGTACGAAATCTTCTTGAAGTAGTTGTAGCCTACTGTGCCGTCTCCGGTGATGATTTGCAGATAGAAAGGAAATTTGGTGATGTTGGTATTGTCTATACCAGCGCGGGTGAGTTGCGCCTCGTTGACGGAGGTGGTGACGCGCATCACACCGTCCTCTGGAAAGTGCGACAATTTGGCATTGCCACTGTCGTCCTTGTTGCAGGAGGCGAGCAATAGGCTCGCGGCTGCTGCGGTGATTAAATGGTTGATTTTCATTGGATTGTGATTTTGTTATTATTTATCATATATCATATTATTAGGTAGGTAGCCCTCACGGACTACCCTTAGAGATGACGCGCCGTTGGCGCTACGGGGGAAATTATGAATTGTGCATTGTGAATTATGCATTGTGCATTGTTACATTGCTTCGCCGCTGATGGGGTTGCCGCCGTCGGTCCAATCGGTGATGTCAACAGTGCCGATTTCGATTTTGTTGCGGCCGACGATGAGGTTGAGTGTGGTGAATTTGCCGGCAACGAGGGGGATGTCGGCGTCGTGGGTGTAGGTGAAGGTCTGCTCGCCAATCTTTACAGAAACGGTGCGGAAGCCGGTTTGCGGTACCATGATGCCTTCGTAACTTACAGAGAAGTTTTCAGCCTTTTCCTTGGCGGCGAGGGGCACATCCACTTGCTCGCCTTTGGGCGTTACCGTGTTAGCAAGATAGTTGATGGTACAAGTTTTGGCGGCGGTGGCGGTGCATGATGCGATGGTGGGCACGGCGTCCCACTGTGTGCGGAAGTTCATGTTGACGTAGAGTTTTGCCATCTGGTGGTTGAATGTGAGGTTCACGGGGTTGTTGGTGGCGGTGAGACCCGGGCTGAGTCTTACGGCAGCCAAGAGGTCAGACGCCTGATAATTGCCCTCGGTGATGGAAAACTCGTCGGCGGTGAAGTCTGCCACGGTGCGCTTTGGGTAGATGCTCAGGAAATAGTGGAGCGTGGTCATGTCCTGCCAAAGCATCAGGGTTTCGGGAGTCCATTTGCCGTCGTCGCCGAGGGTGTTGGTTACGCCGTTTACTACGAGCGAGGTGGGCATTGCGGTAGCCGACTCTGTCCATGCGTAGAGGGAGATTTGGTCGCCTTTGTCGAAGACGGTGCTTACGCCATTAGTGGTGGCGCGGGTTAGGTTGCCAATTTCGGCTTCCACAGTGATGTACTTGGGGTCGGGGGTGGCAACAGAATCGCTGCTGCCCTTGCCACAGGAGGCAAGCATAAGGCTCGCGGCGGCTGCGGTGATTAGGAAAGTCTGTTTCTTCATGGTTATTAAAATGTTTGTTAATGTTTATTATTTCGATTGATATATTTTGGATAGATAGTGATTTCGCGCCGTTGGCGCTACGGTTAGTCAGGATTAAAGATTTCGCCGCTGATGGTCCAATACTCTTCCCAATCGGTGATGGGGGTTGAGGTGATGTAGAGATATACGTCTAAATCGTTGTATTCCAATTCCATCGAGTAGATTTTGCCGATGTCCATGCGTGGCGCGTCAAGGGTGCATTGCTGCGGGGTGCCGCCGGGCGTGGCGATATTGAGTATCAGCATCGTGCGCGGTTGGGCGGCGGCGGTTGGCATCAGGAGCAGGCGTTCTACGGGGAGCATGGCAACGGGATTTTGGGCGGATTCGTCGGTGCTTGGAGTGGCGGTGGCGAGATTCACCGATTGAGCGGTGTGAAGGATGGCGATGTCTGCCGTTGTGCCGTCGGGCGCACCTTTTATTGTAACCGACAGCGATGCCAAAAGACGTTTCAGGGACAATTGCGCCACGGTAAGGGAGCCGTCGGAGACGGTGGCATTGGCTACGGCAAACCACGATTGGGTGTGTTTTGCGAGCGGGTCTTTGAGCGAAACGCAGGTGACAGGCAAATTGTTTACCGTGTTTTTTGTGTTGTCAGTAGTCAAGAGATAACCTCTCGCCTCGCTCATATTAACGGCTGCCAAAGCGTCGTAATTGCCCGACGGCAATTGCTGCACATATTCGGCTACGGCGAGCGGCGTGGTAAACTGCTTGTTTTTCAAGACGTTGCCGCCGTCGGCGATGGTGAGCCGCACGTCGTCTATGGGGATGAGGATGTCGTCATACTCGTCCCACATAAGTTCGGCGGAGAGGTAGCCGGCGTGGTCGGTGTCGTATTCTGGGTTGCAGAGCGCGTGTTCGCCGTGACGGCACGAGCCAAGCAGCGCAAGGGCAATTGCCGCCACTAAAAGGGACAATATGTTGGTGTTGATGAACATTATAGTTGTGAATTTTGGTACGAATTAAGTTTTGAACGGGGGATGTTTGGCGGCGGTGGCGGCAGCGTCGTAGTCAATTTGGATAGACGGCGGAATATTATCTGGATGCCCGCGTCAAAGATGCAATTACTGCTGTGGCAAAATTCGGGGATATTGTCGTAGCGGTCGCCGCCAAGGCAGGTGAAGCCGCCGTAGAGGTTGATGCCGATTTTTCTATTGGTGCGGAAGCCAATGGCAGCCTGTGCGCCGTAGCCAAAGTGCCACTGCGCATCAAAATGGTTGGTGTATTCGGGAGTCTTGTGCCGCGTCTTGGTGGCAACGGCAGAAATCTGCGGCGAGAATGTTAACGAGAATTTTTTGGAGATTGGCGCAAGGACGTTGAAATTGGGCTGCAAAGAAAGACGCAGCCACGAGGTCTTGGCGTCTATATTTTTATAATAACTACCCTGATGGTCAATGATGGGCGCGAAGGTGCGGTGTCCGTCTTTGGAGAGCCACAGAGGGTCGCAGTCGAGGGAAGTCTGCGTTTGTGCGCCGATATTGACGCCGCCCTGTATCGACATAAAACTATTGAAAGCGCGTCCGCCAAAAATGCCTGCTTGTGCGCCGATGTTGCTATTGCCGTCGGAGATGCTGCGGAAAGTGCATTGTCCGAGAGCCACGCCGCCGCCAACACCATAATACCAATATTTAGGAGATGTTTTCACTTCCTGAGCATCAACATTTAATGATGTCAGCATCAGGAGCATAGGAATAAAAATATAAACGATATTATGTAAGGTAGAATATACCTCTACCCCCCCCCCATTTACATTTTGTAATGTACAATGTACTCGTATTGTGTTTCATATTAGAGTATTAAAAATTTCAGGGCAAAAATATATATTTATTTGGAAACGGCAAAAAAAATGTTAAAAAAAAAATTTTCACCGCGTAGCCATCCACCACTGCGTATCTTCCACGCCGAGGCTTAGATTGCCATCCGTAGGCGGCGAGACCGACAGCCCCGAAAAGGCGTTGATTTTGATTTTGCCGCTCCGCTCCGAATAGAAACATTCAGTGTGCGCCTTGTAGGGAACGGTTTTGGAAAGTTGGGCGTTGAATGTCGCAAGCAATCGCTCATCCTTGCACAGACGCGCAACATAATCGCCAAGGTCGTAAAAAACAGGCGTCTTGTATCCGTCAAGCCGTTGCACACCGTCCAAAATGCTTGCGTCGAAATCATGCGCCTTGTTAATCAACTTCATCACCTGCGCCAACGAATCGAGCGCACTGCAATCCGTAACGGCGATAGTGCCACACGGCGTGTCGTAACTTCCATAATACTCGCAGAAGGCGCGGCAAAATCCGTCGTAATCAAGTACACCGTCACCAAGGAATTTGGCGCAACGCTGATACGGGATGCCTTTAATCATTATCTCCGTAGGGCAGCCGATGATGTAATCCGCCGCATTGCGCAGGGCGTAAACAGTCTCAACATTAGACATAAAACAACCGTCAAACAATATGTATTGCATTTTAAGACCGGCATTTTGGATGGCGTAAGCAATGTTTTCGACGCCGGTCTTGGTGTTGTAACCGCCAAAAGATTTCGATAGATTTTTCACGTCGGCTGGCACCCACGCCGTACCATGTCCGCCCGCTACGAGCGAATATTTGTCGGCAGGTGCGGTCTTGATAATGTCTGAGAGCATTTGCGAGATGTCCGCGCTCGTGGTGAAATCGGGATTGTCGTAATGGAACAATGTATCGCGCTTATTGTCTCGGAGTTCAATGACGTCGGCGCGGTCTTTCGTTGACGATATGCAGACGATAAGCCTTTCACTGCGGAACGCACCATTCAAGACGGCGGCTTCGATGTCGCTTATATTGCGCTTGAAATACGAAGTCATATCCGCCGAATACGGGAAAAAGAAAATAACAGTTTGAGTGTTGATGCGATCTGGCTCGTCATCGTTCTTGTGGCACGAAAGCAATAAGGACACCACGCAAACAACAATAACCAACCTCAATATGAGCCGACTTGTTTTCATAATTAAAAATGCCTATAATGCCTGCCCGCAATCTCAAAACAAACACCCATGGACACGCTTACAGACTGATTCTTGATTTTGCGCTCCTTGCGGTTTGAGATGTTGGACATTCCATATTCGTAGGCGGCTTCGATTACGAATTTCACTTCGCGGACTCCGATTTCTGCGCCTAACGCCACTCGTGAACCAACATCAACACCTTTGTAATACTTTTTGAAAGACCAAGAATGGGACTGGTCGAGGAGGTCGCCGGAATACACCTTGTGGGAAGTCGCCATACCAAAATACAACCCGACACCCACATAAACAGGCACGTATGGGGCATAGTAGCGGATATTGGGTACAAGTTTGAAATAATTGATGTCTGAATTGAACTCCAACTGGTTGCCATTATCATCTAAATCGTCCATGATGTACTTCTCGCCCTGCAAGGCGTAATAGCCCTCGGCCACGGCACGCAGCGAGGCATCCATAAAATTCCACATGAACGAGCCGCCCACCACAAGGCCGGGCTTGTAGTCCATGATGTCCTTTTCCTTGCAGCCGGTATTGCGCGTGCTTGTGGCAATCGCGCCGCCCTTAAATTCCAACGAATGTCTCTGGGCGTTGGCGGCTGCGACGTTGCATACAATCAACGCCAATACCGCCAACACCTTTACATTGGCAACTGCAAATGCCCTTATATTAAACCTGTCTTTTCGCATATTCTTATAGCTTCCATTGCGGGTTGTACGTCGTGAACCCTTAATATGTTTGCGCCCTTGGTGAGGGCTATTGTATTAAGCACAGTGGTGCCATTGAGCGCGTCGTTGGGAGTATTGCCCAACAACTTGTAAATCATCGATTTGCGCGAAATGCCTACCAATATCGGCAGTCCAAACACCTTAAATTCGTCGAGCCTTTGCATGAGCTGGTAGTTTTGCTCCAAATCTTTCGCAAAACCAAAACCGGGGTCTATGATAACATCGTTGACGCCCAAGAGTTTGAGCCGCTCAACACGCTCGGCGAAAAATTTGATGATTTCGTCCATCATATTGTCATAATGGCAATATTGCTGCATAGTCTGCGGCGTGCCTTTTATGTGCATCATGATGTACGGCACATGCAGGTCGGCAATAGTTGCAAACATCCTGTCGTCGAGTGTGCCGCCCGAAATATCGTTGACAATAGACACGCCACATTCTTCCACGGCAAACCTCGCCACATCCGCCCTGAAAGTATCCACCGACACAATTGCTTCGGGAAAATTGCCGTTGATTACTTTCATAGCCAATGCAATGCGCTCCATCTCCACGTCGGGCGATACATCAACGCATCCCGGACGTGTGCTGTATGCTCCGATGTCGATGATAGACGCACCTTCGTGCAGTTGCAGCTGCACACGCGCCATTATCACATCTTCCGTATTACAACGGCTGCCCGCATAGAACGAATCGTCGTTGATATTTACGATGCCCATCACCAATGGCTTTGAAAGGTCGATGAGCCTGCCTTTGCAGTTGATTGTGCTGTGCATTTTGGTTGAAGTAATTGAAGTGATTGAAGTGATTGAAGTAATTGAAGTGATTGAAGTGATTGAAATTCAATTATCAATTGTCAATTATCAATTGTCAATTATCAATTATCAATTATCAATTATTGTACACATCACGTATGGATGATGTTGGCTATACCCGTATAGTCAAGGATGTCGATGATACCGTTTTTATCCACATCGGCAGCCTCTTCGTTGAAGCCTTCCGGCGCATTGCCGTGGATATAGTTGCCTACACCCGTATAGTCGAGGATGTCGAC
>ODAI014342409.1_pt1 | contig 78845 bp, 94 predicted proteins | sample 1539321 | NCBI WGS metagenome assembly ODAI01 (sample SAMN02144231, study PRJEB22623) | gut metagenome | biome: sheep rumen | host: Ovis aries | place: New Zealand | reverse complement strand
TATTCTTTTTACTATACCTTTGGAGTTACCCATTGCCCTTAAGTATATTACTATCTTAAGTTAGTAAATAAAGATTATGTTAGTTCCCCGCAATTAGAGGACTTTTAATAGGTCTTAACATACAATAGTTCAACCTACTACACTTTCTGTATATTGACCAGTTTTAGGGTTCCAATGCTCGTTGAATTTATACTTCGATTAATCATATATGTTTCCATATATGTCTGACTATATCTTCATCTTATATACTATCACCATATATAAGATGCCTCCCATTTTCACTATTAATAGTGTACTCTACTTGCTTCTTCATATAAGTCTTTCTCTTATATTATGCTTTCGATAGTCGATGAACCTTACTTATTATAATATAGCTGGCCCTATGAGATTCGAACTCACGATGCAGGAGTCAAAGTCCTGTGCCTTTACCGCTTGGCTAAGGGCCAGTATTATAAGTATTGGCTGCTGATTGTCTTTATAATCAAGATGTCCCAGCAATTAAAGAGGTTTTGTATGATCAAATAAATTTAACCATATTTTCTGATATTATAACCCTTTGTGTAAACTGATGAATTACAGTATACGTATCTATACCAAATATTTCTCTTTGAGAGAATATTGGCATATTACTTGCATTAGATTCTAGTACTTTTGCCTTACAATTATTTAGACTATATCTTCATATATAATACTATTACCACATTATATATGCCCCACACATTGGATTATTAAATCCTACTCTACTTGGTTACTTTTATAGGTTTTTCTCCTATAATACCCTTTCGATAGTCGTTGAACCTTACTTATTATATAATAAGTTTTGGCTGCTGATTGTATCTATAAGCGATAGTTTCCAGCAATTCAAGGGGTTTATTCTACGCCAAGGCTTTTAACGTAGACGAATAACTTATTATACATGTGAACTTGTATTGGTGTATAATAAGCTTCATGATCTTCTCCAGTTGTATCATCATGGTATGTAAAGTAATACCTTTCAGTATAACCTACTTCTACCTTCTGAAGACCTTCTGCTTTTATATGTTCAAGTACTTGATCTTTTGCAACGTTATGTTGATACATGTGTATTCCATCTATGTCATACACATCAAAATTATCGCCATAACCAAATATTGTAAATAGTCCTTTATAGAATTGATAAATAGTGTCAGATTCTTTACTTATATCAACATCATTAAGTCTTGCAAAATGAAATAATACTGGTGACATAATCTTCATGCCAAATGATATTCCAAGTAATACTTTAATATGCTGATTAGTAAATTCAAGCGACTCTAAATGTTTCTTTTCGGACTTTAGATACTTCTTTTTAGTAGAGTCGTCTGAATCACTTTCAATATCATCAAGATAATTATCTTCTACAAGTTTCCTTATCTTTCTAACCATAGATGGTGTAAACATAATCTCATATATAAGATCTATGAAACCTTTTACAGAATTCTTATCAAAGGACTTAACTTTATCTATAACAAATTTAAGTTTTAGATAAGCTGTTACAAGTTCTTTATCTGCATCATAATTATTAATAAAGAAATTTGTATATGATATAATTTTATCTAGCTGATTTTCATAAGATGTTTTTGCTATGATAAACCTATTATACATTTCAAGTTTATCACTCTTAAATATCTTATCAAAGTGACAGACAAATAATTTTCCATCTTGTTCGACATATATTTGTGATATGTCTTTTGGCTTCCATGTATTAATCTTAGACGTTCGCTTAGATCTGTCAATAACGCCTGTATTTGATGTCGTTGACTTTCTCGGCATGTTCCAAATTACCCCCTATCTTAAATTTATAAATTTAAACCCAAACGCAAAAAAATAATGTATAATCATTTTAGAAAACTGCCATTTTCTAGCGATGTCTACGTGTTTTTGCTTTTGGTTTTTTATATCCAAGTTTGGCCTTGATTCTAATACCAGTATCTGTCATGTCTGTTATAGTACTTGCTCTAGCAGACTTTTTAGATTTATATCTTCCTATAGCCTCTCTTCTTTCTGATGTAGTTTTAGCTTCTGATATCTGCCTTTTCAGTTTCTTTTCTTCAGAAAGAATTTGGTTATATGTAGTAACATCTTTAAATGAAGATATTTCATTAAAGAATTTATTATAAGGAAGTTTAGGTGCGATATTAGAGTTTTTATCAAGTTTACTAAACTTATTAGTCGATAAAAATTTACAAGCAAAATAGATACTTTTATCGTATGATAAATTCATATCTTGATTTGTTTGTTTTGGTGGGGTTGATATTGATGTCTCATCAGATTTATTATACATCTCTTTTATAAGGTATCCATTCTTATTATATAGATATGCATAATGATAAATAAATCCAGGAGAATTTGAAAAGAATTGTATATAGTAATTCCTTAAATGACTCTCCATAGATACATCTTTCTTATCAGTAAAAAATCTGAGCACAACATCATATTCTACAAGTCCCTTCTGAGATTCAGAAGGGACTCTTATTAGTATATACCAAGAATCTTCAATAACTGAGTATGCTTTAATATATATCTGATTAGAACGAATAAAGTTCTGATACATAGCTTCATACTTTCTATCACGAGTTAAATCTTGTTTAGTACCAAACGGTGATAAGATAAACTCGCTTAGAGTTTGATATTTCGTTGGCATAACATTTTACCTCAATTTAAAAATTGTGCTTTTGAGTTACAAGGAACTGATTACCAGTCATCAAAATTGAGATTAGATCAATAGTCGCTGTTAAAATCTGTCTATCAGTTTCTACAGAGTTAATAACTTTATCTGAGAAAGTAAATGTAGATACATCAAATACTTCACGGTTATTTATTGATATGAATATGAGGAAATTATGAATTGTCGCAAGTGATAAATTATTTCTAATTACATCATTTTTAAAGAATTCAAGTAAATATCCATCAAGTTCATATTTATTCCCGAAAGTATTATTTATAGTAATACTATCATTATACTTTCCTTTTTCTGCAAAAAATGCTGATATAATGCTTTTAGCAGTAGCAACTAAATCCTCAGTAGATGCTGATTGTTCCCTTACAAGTGTAACATCTTTGAATGCATTCGTAAGTACTGTGCGATATACATCAACAAAGCCGTTAAATAGAATGTCTATTAAAAGTTTATCTACATTAGATTTATATTTAGATTTTAACTCATCAAGTATTCTGATAAGATCTACATTACATCCATATACTACGCCGTGATCGAATGCTGATGCTGCGGCTTTAATAGCATCATCTACAGAATCTTTAAGCATTCCTTGGCTCATATCTGTAGGAGCACCAACTTCAATAACACCCATTGAGAGTTTAAGTGAATATACTCTTTCTTGAGCCTGAGCAACTTCTACATTAAATGTACCAAGTTTAGCATATTTATCTTCAACTTCTTTAAGTTTTGCTTCTGCTTCTTTTACTGTAGCGTCATATAATCCTTTATCATAATACATTTCACCAGAAAATAGTGATGACTTAAGTCCAAGTTTACAATGTGATGTATAACCAAGTAAAGGATCAGTAGGTTTATTTGTAAATACTTCATAACCTTTTTCAAGATCATCTCTAACATTAGGAAGATCTGCAAATGCAAAATACTGATTCTCTTCAAGATTTCTTGCAACACATTGTATTCCATATATATTACGATTATCAATATTTATAAGTTCACAAATATTAACTCCTCTTTTAGAGGATTCAATAATATCACGCTCCATAGCTTCCGTTATTACTGTAGCATTCATGAGCATAGCAAAATCATTAAGAAGTCTCTTATGATGTGCAGATATAGCCTTGTATGATGTAAGTATTAAATTCACATCATGACTAGATCTATATTCAGCATTAAGATCAGGACCAATTACCTGTGTCATAGCAACTTCATCATAAAGTGGAGCTGCCACAATAAGATGACGACCCCTAACTCTACAATTTTCATTAAGAGGCTTTAATATATACTGATAAGTATTTGCTGTAATTCTCTTAGAGAAAATGATAATATCAGCATTATCAAGTTCTGCAGCATCATTATCAGAATTGATATATAATCTATCATTTAATACTAGATTAAACTTATATCCAACAATGTCTCTTACTTTAGTAGTGCCATCTTGTGAAAGTTCACAGCTAATTGCTGGTGCACCATGCTTTCTATAAAATTCAGATATATATGATGTGATTTCTTCATCACCATTACTGGAAATATATACAACATCTCTAATATTTTCAGCAAGTTCATCTCTATTATCTGATCTTATAGGGATAGCTACATCAGTAAGAGCTTTGTAAATATCTTCTTTAAGTATATCAAATCTTTTTAAGATATCTCTTGGAAGCACCATAGACATATCAAGATCTTTCTTTACTTTAAGGTAACTTTGATAAATTGAATTTGTAGCTATTACAGCGGTTGTAGTTCCATCACCTACTGTAAAGTTAAGTCTACCACAAATATCAGATGCCATATCAAGAATAGCCTGATCAAGTAAAGTATTAGACGTATCCATAGAAAGATTTTTCATAATAGTGAATCCGTCTTTTGTAACATGTCTAAATGGATAATTACAAATAATAGTTGGAGCCCCGTAAGGTCCAAATGATTTAGAAAGTGACTCCCATGCAAGTTTAAACACTTTCTGAGCTCTATCTTCAAATAATTCTTTAGATAAGACGTTAACTCTTGGCGCTATATCATAGATAGATGGCTTTTTGGGCTCTCTAACTTCTACGACGCTTACGTTAACGTCTTTATTTGTATCTTTAGTATTTTCTTCCATAATAATATCCTTTCAAAAAATAGAGTTAAGATTTTGTTAGGCATAATATTTTTATTTAATAAAAGTTATTAAATGTATTAAATTGAAAATCATATACTTTTAATAACGCATTTATATCAACCTTAAGGTCATCATCATTTCCAGGAATTGACTTATAATTATATCCAAATCCATCTGCAAGTATGATAGATGATCCATGTATTTTCTTAGCTTGAACTAAGGCATTTATTTTATATACATCAGAAAATACAAAAGTTGAATCATTTGGTATATCATAAAGAGCTGATACAAGGTCACCGGACCTTATCGATACTTTATTACCAAATATACTTGTTATAAAATTATCTACAGCATCATTACACTGTTCGACATATATAACAAATTTTTTTATAAATACACTTGCAACTTTCATAGTATTTAATAAAGTATATGCATAACTTAAAAGATATGGATTATTATCGATATCAAAATATGCAAATTTTTCTTCAAATAATTTAGCAGCAATCATATTAACATCATGATCACTAATATTATCTTTTTTAAGATCTATTAAGACATTTCTATTTTTTCTAATAACATACCATCTAAGAAGTTCATTTCCAGACATATTCTCTATACTTGATATATCTATATAATTTAATATCATTGATGGTTTTATACTTATTATATGTACAAGTATGGAGAGCCATGTTGGTGAAATTATATCATTAAATTCACAAAATAATGCTTCAGCATTACTAAATACATTATCTATTGTCGTAAATCCAGCTCTCCCATCCATAAAATCTTTATAGAATCCTGAATATTTAATATTATCACTATCCATGTAAGATTCCTTTCAATCATAAAAAGGGAAGACTAATTAGTCTTCCCTAGAATTAATTAGTTAAATGGTAAGAATTCATCTGATGATGCTCCATCGAAATTGCTTACAGGAGCTTCATATCTATCAGAACTAGACTGACTACCGTTAAATGATCCTGCTCTAGTTGCCATAGCTGATCTTATTGCCTGAGAATATGAAATTGAATGTGATACATCAGGAATAATTCTATCAATTCCCTCAAGTCTCTTAACAAAATTAGCAAATCCAACATTTACTTCAACTTCAGTACCATCACCAGTCTTATATGAATAGTTTGATACATAGCTTCTCTTTGTAAATGTATGCTTTATAACATTACTGTCATCAGCAATTCCATTCATAAGATTCTTAGCAACATATACGTAAGGCGTTCCATTCTCAGTACCAACACAAAGAATCTTCATTGTATCACCAGATCCTGTCCTTACTGCAACAGAAGCTGCACCAAGTGATGCAATAGCTGGAACAACTTCATTATTAATACCATCAAGTAATGCTCTAACATTATCTGGTGTAAGTACAACATTTACAATCTGTGTATTATCCTGTGCATACTGAGTAATTCCTTCAGCATTTTTACCTACTGCTGGATGGAACTTTAAAGAAAGATTTGTATTCCAAGCACCTATTGATAACATTGATTCATCTGAATACGATGTTGTAAGTTTTGTATTTACGTTTACTGTATTTGTTCTATTTGATGTATAAGTATTTCCAAACATGTTTTTATTTCCTCCTATTATATGTAAATTCAAAAAAAGTGGTTTTTAGTTACGATTTAGTTTCACTATTATTTTCTTCATTATTAATTTTATCACTATCATTTACAACATCTTCTATTTTTTCTTCGGTTTGTTGTGCTATATCTTCTTTCTTTTTACGTATTGGATACTGTTTTAATATAAAATTTCTTACCTTTGATTCTATTTCATTTAAAAAATCTGTGTCTATCATATCACAATACATTGGAACAAAGTTTCCAGTAAGATCAAAATTATTGTAAGCATCAATGACATAAGATCTTATAAAGTCTGCCTCTCCATAATCACTCATCTCAAAGAAATGCTCTACTGTAAACTCTGATTTAACTTCATCTATTATAGCAGCTACAATAGTAGAGAGATTTGATATAATCATAGCATCTTCTTCATTACCAATCTCTTCTTTAAAAGTTAAATATGTAACATCACGTTTAGCTGAATCTACTACCTTTTCAATATAAACGGATTTATTCTCCTTAAGTTCTTTACATACAAGATTCACAAAATTTTTCTTTATATTCTTAATAAAGTACTTATATGTATTGTGAATTATTTCATGTTGATCCTCTATAGATTTGTCATCTAAATTAACAAAACTAATATCAAGGAATTTTTCAAATAGTTCTTTTACGTATGAGATAAATTCATCATGCTCTTCATTTGCAGTTTGATATTCATCTTCAAGTACGCTATTTTGCTTAATATCTTCATATTTAGCAAAATATTCTTTAATATAATCTTTTTTCCTGTATTCCAAGGGTTCAAGAAATTGCTCTTCAAGTGAACTCTCTATCAAAGATACAGGTACCTCTGAAAGAAAATCTGCATCATCCACATCATCATCAAATATAGATGTGAATCCAATCTCATTTAATAGATTTTCCATCGTTAATTAAAAGTCCTTTCATTATCTAAAATTATATACTTTATTGACTTTAATTGTTAGTTTGCCACAATTTTGATTTTTAATACAGCAATATCTTCTTGGGCAATTATTACAATTACAATCGCATTTATTATCTGTGTTATCTTCCTTTTTAACTTTTAATGGACACGTTGCACAATTCTTACAATAATGCAGTTTTATACAGTATTGCTTACCTGGATAAGAATTACCATTCTCATCTTTTATAGTAGCATCCAAATCATCAAGTCTTTTAAGGAGTGTTCCACAATTACAGCATTTAAGTGTAGATCCTATTCTATTACCGCACTTATCTTCAAGAATAGTATATATTTTATTTTTAGATCCACATGTAGGACATTTATAAAGAACTATTTCAGATCTTTTTACATCTCTCATATAATAGTATCCTTTCATAAAAAGTCTTAAGTAATTGTCAAAATTAAAGCAGATACATAATCAAAATATTATAAGGATAGTATAAAAAATAAAAAAAATAAGGGTAAAGTTTTCTCTTTACCCTTATATAAAAGCGTCTGCCGTTTACTAATTTTGGTGAATTAGTACGACCTAAATGGCCGATGTTTCACTTATAATATTTACCAGATATTATAAGCTCATCTGCAGCTAACTTTTTTACCGATCATTATTACCAGCTATCTAACTTACTTTGGTAAGAAGCTTGTTAGTACATCTGCCATTACGCCGGTCCCGTCTAGAACAGGTCCTCCTTTCCAAATGAATGACCAATATAATAATTATTACTGGCAGTATTATACGGTGATTTATTCATTCATTCTCACCTAAATATTATATAATTGAAATTATACACTTTACGGTATATAAATAGTTACTAGTTATTTAAATAAATTTTTATAATAATTAACATTTATATTAATCATATAATATCCGCTTTATACGTTTCACGGATATAGTATAAGGTACAGAGGGCGCGGGTTCTGTTTAAATCGGCAATCTTGCGACAACGCTTGAGCCTAACGAGCCTTATATCTTATATAAATAACGCGGGTTGGAGGAATTGGATCCTTGCAAGGCCCATAACCTTGAGATTGCTGGTTCGAGTCCAGCACCCGCTACTAAAAAAGAAGACTAGGATTATTCCTAGTCTTCTTAATTATTTTACTATCAACCTTCTTCAGGAGTCTCTTCTGTAAGAAGAGGGAATACCTGTTCACCATTAACTGTAACAGTTGACTGCTTCGTGATATTAATCTTTGAAGCGGTACCTGCTGCTTCAGCAAGTTCCATAAGTTCTTCATGAGTATAAACTTTAACATCATCTTTAGCAACATTGATGTTAACGCTATTATCGATTTCAACCTCAACAGTCTGATCCATCTTGGTATCAAGAGGAACAATAACAACACCATTACCAAGTGATGATTTAAGTGTAGCATTATCCTTAAGCTGTACACCAATACTGTTATCACCAGTCTGTGATGTATAGCATCCTGACATAATAGCAATAGGGCCATATCCATAGAATGATATTGAACCTGACTGAGGAAGGAACTCGCCAAGATCACTAATTTCTCCACATACTCTATAGTCTTCTACAGTACCATTACCCTCAACTACAACTGTACCAAGTCTTGCAAGTATACCACCCTTAACAACAGCATTATCTTTAACAACAACTGTCTTCTGATCTGCATTGTATACAGCAGGGCCCTCATCAGAAACAAGCTCAGATTTACCGCCAATAATAAACTGAGCACCAGAACCTGATGCTGTACCATTAGTGATAGATACGCATGATGCTTCTGCTATATGAATCTTACCACCAGTCATATTAAAGATACCATCTTTAGAGCATACAACACCATACATCCAGTTATATGATCCTTCAGGTACTTCAACATTAGTACAATCGATTGTACCACCTGTCATTGTGCATACACCACCAGTAACTTGAACTGCAGGATATGCTACACCAGGCATACCGGCTTCAATCTTACCATTACCTGTTGAATCACTAATTACAATCTCACCACCATTTACATAGAATGCATATGCTTTGGTTGCAAATTTATGTCCAGCAAGATCTACTGTAAGTTTCTTACCAGCATTAATCATTGTTGTTGTAATCTTACCATCTGATCTTTCAGGTACAGTAACATCTCCAGCAAGAGTAATAGCTACCTCATCTTCTGTAGCAAATTTCTCTGACAAGAATGGTGCAATATCAGCAAAATCTGTAACCTTAGCTGTAGGAATCTCATGAATCTTAATAATTCTTCCAATACTTGTAACAACCATCTTACCAGTATCAACATTCTTAAGACCCATACCTGTAATTGAAGGCTGGTTATTTACATTCTTATATGTGAATGCAATAAGAGAATATCTTCCCACATAATCAGGCTTTCCTCTTACAGAATTCATGATAGTAGCATCTACAATATCACCAGGCTCAAGACTGGTTTCCTCGATAGCACCATCAGAATATTCGATAGTAATATCTACTACAATAGATGTAACGTTATCAACCTTGACAACATTTTCAACACCTTCATCTTCAATAATTTCCTTTACAGGAATTGTATAAAGTTTGGAATCATATACATCAGAACCATCGATAATAACATTAATTGCTCTAACATCTCTACCAAATGTATTCTTAGCATTCATTCCACTATTAATAGATGATGATCTTACATTGAATGTAATGTCATCAACATTACCTGATACAGTCTTAACCTCACCGTTTTCAATATAACGAAGATTTTCTACTGTATCTCCTACTTTAAAAGTTCTTGTTGAGTCTGTGCCGTCAGCAAATCTTGTAATGATGGACAGGCTCACAACTGCTTTTGATTGAATTGATACTACTCTAGCCATAATATTTTTATCCATCCTTTCTTATGCTTCTTCAGTTGACTCTTCTACTGTTTCTGCTTTCTTTTTTCTTGTTGTTTTCTTAGGAGCCGCAACAGGGACAACATCTGTCACAACTACAGAATCTACATCTTCAAAAGGAAGCGGGATTTCTACAAATTCTGACATATTAAGACCATCCTTTCTTTATAAAAATTGGTCACATTATACCGGTTAAGCTATTGTTTTTAACTCATAAATACGAACATTCCTTTAATGAAAGGAGTTCACATTATATGGACATCCAACTAATATAAGTCAATGGCTGCTGAGGTATATCCCCGGCCATTGACTTATTATTTTAATTATATATTATTTATATGCAATAAAGTTTTATAATTTAACATACTTTAAATTAATGATAGGATGGTAATATATGAAAAATACTAACAAAATTAAAGTTAAAAATAAAGAATCGTTTGCTCTTGATGATTATCTTGAGCTTGTAAAAGAACGTAAAGAAAAAAGAGAAAGGAAGAAGAAGCATGGAAATAAATAGATTTAATAAGAAAAAATTTAATGATTTTGTATGCGAACTTGTAAATGATACAGATTATACATATGAAACAGCTAAGTTTATTAAAGGTGAACTTAGAGTATCAGAAATAAAGGCAACAAAACAATTTAGAAATTGGTGTAAAAAGCTTTTAATGAAAGCTGGTATGGATAAAAAAGAAGCTGAGAGAGTCATGAGAAGTGATTTTATCATTGATGATGTTAATGGTCTTTATGACTTTTTTACAGCTGCTATATATGAATATATGAATAATGGTAATAAATTTGATTTTATTCCAAAGAAAGATTTTAAAGGATCTATATATTTAAATAATATACCAAAAACAAAGAAAACATCTAAACAGTTTTCTCCAAAAGATAGGTCATTCATTGGTGAATTTGAGATAGAAAAGGAATCATATAAACAACTTAAAGCATCAAGTACATGTCCAAAATATCTTGTAAAGAGAAAGAAGATATAATATAAAGGATGGTGAATAACCATCCTTTAATTTTTATATATGGAGGCGAAACAGTTAATAATTTTATACCCAATAATGTTTAATTATACTTATTAATATTAAATGAAAGCAGGCGAAATATTATATGTATACGACATATTCACAATGGGAGGCATTAACCCCTGAGGAAAAATCTCAATATGAGACAGTAAACATAATAGATGAATTTAATAGATACCCTATTGATTCTATTATTGCTGAGAATAGTTCACACAAGACATCTGATGAGTCTTCTATAAAAGGAGAGCTCATGGCTGCTATCACTACTATTGAAGTATCATGTGGAATAACATCTGGCAACTATAACATGTCTAGTACTAAGAATTCAATTGCTTCTGGTGATTATAAGTCAGCATCAACAGAACTTACTAAAGTATTTAATATTTATATCACACCAGATAATACTGAAGCTATCAAGGCATATAAGACTGCATCTCGTTGCCTTGGTCAGCTTATATAATAAGGAAATAGGGGATTATAATTATATGAAAACACTTAGTAATAATGTCAATGATTGTTTAAACCAAATATCAAATCAAGAAAATGTTGAGTTTATAAAAAATACTATAACTGGTAACATACCAAAATATAATGATATACCAAATTTTAAGCTTGATTTTAAAACTTTTGAAGATGATTATTTCATACGAGAAATTTATACACATTTTTGTTCATGGTGTATTGTTGATGATGAGTGGATATCTGAGATAGCTAAAATTTGTAAAAATAAAAAATGTATTGAAATAATGGCTGGAAATGGTCTTATATCACATGCACTGCAAATACATGGTATTGATATTAGGCCTTATGATAATTTTAGCTGGGAATCTCTAACAAAATATACAACTGTATATGAAATGGATGCCATTGAATGCGCTGAAAAACTTGATTATGATTATATAATTTGCTCATGGCCACCATACGAATCAACCGATATTTGTATGGTCCTGAAGAAGATGTATTATAAAAATCCCAAATCAAAATTAATTTATATTGGTGAATATCAAGGTGGATGTACAGCATGTGACAAATTCTTCGATATGGTTGATATAATTGATAGAGGGCACGAATCAAAAATCATAAATAAAGCTAATGAATATTTTAAGAGGTTTTATGGTATTAATGATTACATAATTTTAATGAGACCAAATGATAAATGTAAAAATTATTACGAATAATGAAAGGAAATAATAATACATCATATAAGACAACGAAAGACTAGGGACTAACTCCCTAGTCTTTTTTATTATTGCAAATATTTAATTGACGACCATCCTGATATATGAGCCATACCATTTTCTATTTTATCAACACACACCTTAGACCCACTCTTTAATACACCAATAATCTGGCTTGTTTTATCAGATGATTTTCTGATATTAAGAGCATTTGCTGCAGTAACTATATACGTTATACCAACATTTGTAACAGATGCTGGAGATGGAATAGTATTTAATTTACATCTTGCATCCCAATCATTCTTAGTCATATATGCTATATCTAAATCAAGATTTCCAGAGTATCCTGAAAGTTGTCCTCTTGATGAATACTGATATATTATTGGACTAGTCCATGGTCCAAATCCTTTATTGTCAGTCCAAGGATTTGCGCTGTATCCATATTGAGGATTCATACTAGCATACTGTGCACACCATAATTCATATTTAGCTGCAATCTTATCCATACCGGAAGTTCTACATACAGACTTAGATTGATATATTATTGGTTTTACTTTAGTTTGATTATATACTTCATCCATTACTTCAAGTATATAAGAACTATTACCAAAATTAGGATTTCCTTCACCTTCCCAGTCAAGTACTAACAAAACTTTACCAATATATTTTTTTATAGTATTTACAAAATGTGTTACTTCATTTTTAGCTCCACCTGTAGAGCAGTAATGATATACACCAACAAGTTTACCAAGTGATATAGCTTCATCTAATTTATTTAGATATGGATTAACATAACTAGTCCCTTGAGTTGCTTTAACTATAACAAAATCAGAAGGGACTTTTGATAAATTTATATCACCTTGCCATTTAGATATATCTATTCCATTTAAAGACATAATTTTACCATCCTTTCTTTATTTAATATAGTTAGTAGAAATCCACCCTTCAAAATAAGCCATACCATTTTCTATCTTTATAGGCATAATTTTAGTATCTTTTTTAAGAATGCCTATTATTTTAGAAGTTGTATTTGACTTTTCTCTAGTATTTAATGTATTTGCAGTTACTTTGCAAAGTTTTCCAATAAGCTTTGAGGCTGCATCATTTGTTGGTACAGTAGGTACATTAATAGGTGAGGGTGTAATAGATTTAGCTTTATTTATATAATCAGGTATTCCATAGCCTCTTATACATTTAGCGTTAACCTTTATAGTCCTACTACCAACAGAATCTTTTATATTGCCTTCTATAGTTGTTATAGTATCGCCTTCTATACTAGCAACAACACCAACATGATCTGGCCATCCAGTATTATCACCAATACCAGTATCTTGCCAATCAAAGAATATTATATCACCACTTTTAGGTGTATAGTCATCACGTTCTTGCCAAGCTCCTATTTTTTGAAATAGTGCTATCATTCTACCACAAGAGCATTCTTTTGGTATAATATCAGTTATACCAACTTTAATAGCTGCTGCAGATACTGTCGTAGCGCACCATGAATCTGTATATTTTACTTTATAATTTGCTGGAAGAGGTTTATCATTATTATAGATATCAATAATTTCTCTATGAGAACCATCTGACTCTTTCTTACCTCTCCATGAAAGAAGTTGATTGACATACTGTTGTCTAAGTTCTAATTCTGTCATATCAAGTTACCTTTCCTTTCTTTAATTAAAGAAAAGTTGTATCATTTGACATTTATTTAAGTATATTACAGGGAGGCATATCTATGAAATCAAATTGGCAGATAGAACTTGATGCAAATATACAATACTATAAGGAATGTGTAAATAATGGATACTTAAATTTACCAAGTACAAAAGCTATTTATGTTATAAATAAAATATTTAACAATAATAGTTATCACAATCCTTTATTAGAAAAAATATGTAGCAGTCCAAAATAGACTGCTACATATTAATTATCTATATTATCGAAATATCGTTAATTTATAAACGTTATTCGGTATACACGCGATATATGATGTTGATATTCTTAGCAAGAGTTAAATACTCTACTGGAATACATAACTTGGAGAACATACGAACATCTCTATATTCACCATAATCTGATGGATCTGATGCATCACGGACATATTCGCCAGTAAAGAGAGCAATAGTATTAATACGAGTTCTATTCTCTTGCTCAAGATTGATGAACCATTCTTTTACATCTCTACGATTGATCTGTAAAATGATTTCTGTAAAGGATTCAACAGCATTAAGTCCTACTGTGTTATCCCATACATCATCAGGGTTTACTAATGTTTCATCATCTACATCTTCACCAGTCTTCCATACATGCTTAATGGTTGGAAGAGATTCAAATCTCTTAAGGTAGTATCCAACATTACCATCATCTGCCACTTTCTTACCAAAGTATTTCTTTCTATCAGATGCTGATAATACTTCTGTTGTATATCTAAATGGAAGCATCTGTCCTGTTACAGTCTTTCCATCTTCATTAACCTTATTAAGATTAATATTCTTTTCACGATAATCAACAGGATATACAGTAATATCATTTTCAGCAGTACCTGTGATACCAACACCCATAAGCTGAATTGTATTACCATGTCTATAAACAATAGTTCGATTTCCATCAGGAGTTTGATATGTATCTGTTGGCGGTGCTGAATTTTCTGCACCAATACCGTTTTCATCATACATTGTAGGAATAGTAATCTGATCTCCTGGTACTCCAAAAAGCTTTTCCATAGCATACTGAGCACCACCAATTACAACCATATTAGATGATTTTGTAAATGGACATCCAGCAGCAAATCTAGCTTTTCTATGAGGATCATCTGCATATAATACATCACCATTACTTACTAAAACTTCTGTTCTAGCCCAAAGACCTGAATGGTGTGTTTTGTCATCAAAATTAAATTTATCTTTTAAGAAAATATCTTCACTATATATATCTGACATTTTTATCTACCATTTCCTTTCTTTTAAGTATTTAAGGAAGTGTTTTCTATAGTAAATATTCAATATATGAAACAATTAGTTAATGAATTCATACTCAAAATTTTTAAGAAAGGATAAAAAGATTATGAAGACAGTTAAATTTAAGAGCGATGTTGCCTATAAGATCGCTAGTGATGTTAACGTATCATTATCAAGATTCCAGGCAACACTCGTAAAAGAAGATCATGACTTTGAGAGCATCGTAAATGATGTTGACAATTGTCCTGAAATCAGAGTATATGATGAAAGTGGAGCTGTTATTGGTACATACCAGGGATATCTTTCAAGACTTGCTATTTCTCAGTATGATATCGAACTCGATAATGTTCCTACAACAGTAGTTTCTGTAGAACTTATCAATAACGATGTTCAGGCTCAGATTGATGCTATTGGACAGCAGATTAAGGATATTAATTCTACACAGGCTAGTCAGTCTAGTGCTATTGCTGATCTTGGTACAACAGTATCAGCTATTAGTGAGACCCAGGACGTTCAGTCTAATGCTATTAATGATATTGGAACAACAGTATCCGGTATTTCTGATTCACAGACAGTTCAGGATCTTGCTATTGAAGATCTTGCAGAAGCAGTTGATGAATTATCAAATCAGTAATTAAGAAAGGATGGTAATTACCATGGGAGCATTTTACGGAACAAAGATCGCATCTGGCGAAATTAATCCTAAGACAGGAAAGGCTTGGACAATCGATGATGTACCGAAGCTTTGGAAGGCTAAGACTCAGCAGTGGCTCGATGAGCATGTAAATGAGTAAGCTTAATTTAATCTATATTAGCTAAATATTTAATAGAGACTATGGAATATTCCATAGTCTCTATTTTTATTAAAGATTTCTAAATGTGTATATTTTCTTTATCTTTTTAATAAACTCATCAAGATCCATACTACCCTTCATCTGATTACATGTAAAACAACAACATCTAGCATTAGTTGTATTGTTTCCACCACCTTCTGATTTTGGTACAACATGATCTATTGTCATATCATCGATAGATATTTTATCACCACACAAATAACAATATCCACCATCATTATCTTATATTTTCTTTCTAATATTATTAGTAAGTGATGATGATGAATAAGTAATATTAGTAACTAGTGATGAAGCAAGATTTTCTCTACTTGTAACAACACCGGTTAAATCTTCTGCTATAAGGTAAGTACCTTCTTTAAGTTCTCCAGTAAAATTATTTTCTTTCATAATAAGATATTTCACATACCCATTAATTAGAAATCCATTTGGTGTTATATAAAGAGGTTTTGATATTGTACCGTTCTCTTTATAATATTCTCTTTCACTTTCAATTTTTGATTCATTTGGTTTTGATTGTTTGAACGCAATAGGAATTTTAATGTCTTCAAATTTCATTTTCTCTTATAACCCCCTATATTTAAGTGACATCGATTAGTTATTAACCGATTAAACAAATGTATATGACAATATAAGATTACTCAAATATTGTCATATACATTTTTATCATTATATTTCTTTATCTTTTATGCGTTCATATAAATAATCCGATAATAACTTTAGATCACCGTCACCATTATATAAATTAAATATAGTTTGCTCTTTTGGTATGACTCTATTTAAATACCTAAAAGTTTCTTCAAGTGTTGGTATAAAATATATACCTTTACCTAAAGATTTAAATGAATTTATTTCAATAAATGGCTCTTCGACAGTAGAGCCTACTGTATATTCTGTTATATTATTATAATTACCGCCAAATGGTGAGTGCATAACTCTAGGAACTTCTTCAAATGGTAATACATTAAATACGTCATCATCTGAATATTCATATGAACTTATTTCAACTAAATTATAAATTTTATCAATATAAATAAGGTTTGATCTAGCATCACCATTTATAGTCCTTATTGTAGTAACATTATTATCAAAATGTAGTTTACATAAATAATATCTATTTATATGAGATGACATATTTTGTCTAAGTATTTTATAAGCAATATTTGTATCAGATGTATCTTTATAATCCCAAGAAGGATATCTATCAGTTTCAGCATATGGGAGTTTAATATATTCAAAGAATATCGATATATTACAAAGTTTATCATTGCTCTTTTTAGAATATATTCCTGTATATACATATGGATCATATGTAAATGTACAATTATAGAATTTAGAATATTCTACTCTTATAGTCAAATTAAGAGGATACTCTCCTCTAAATTTTTCTACACCATTTTTAAAAGCATATATTACAGGACTATTATTTATGTATATAGGTCTTTCAAGTTGCATATAAGTATCTTTAAATCTACAGTCATGAAAAGTTATCATATAAGGTGTTACATCAGATTCTGTAGAATAGTATACCTCATTTAGTACCTTTTCAATAGTTTCTGATAAATTTAATGTATTAAAGCTATACCCATCAACGGTAATAGCGCCAAGATTACATGTTATTTCCATAATATATTTTCCTTTCCTTTTAGAATTTAACTAAATGTCAAATATTATTTTATAAATAAGTATACATTTAATTAAATAAATACCTATGGCTGGTTATTTATTTTCATTGTGCGGCTCGAGCGAATTAAAAGGCACTTTAGATTTGCGATGACGGCCGCACCCCCTAAATAATAAGTTATTATGTAACATACATAATATTAATGATAATCTATCATGCGATAGATATTCAGCATAGCAAATGAGTTATTAATATAACTCAAAAATCCTCTAAACTAACTTAAACGGATTAAGATTACTACTATGGGCTATCCCGTAGTAGTAATCTTAATTTATCTTTAATAGTAAGACTTACATTATCTTAACATAAAATAGAAAGAAGGTTATTATAATGCCAAAGATTTTACCAGATTTATTATACTCAAAAGAATCTGGTAATGCTATTGTAGATTCAGATAATTCTACTTACACATTACCATATTTTAAATCTAATGAGTATTTTGAAAATTACGAATCTTATGTAAATTTTGTCAAAGGATGTGAAAAACTTGTACGAAGTAATGATAGATATAAAAAATATATAGCACACCTAAAAAATGAAGTAAAACTTGATCACTGTCAAGTATTTAAAAATATCTCTGATGAGGAAGCTGATATTGAAATGCATCATATGCCTCTTAATTTATTTGAAATATGTGAAGTTATTATAGAATACTTCTTATCAAAATCTTGGAAGATCTCAACAGCAAGAATTGCTGATGCTGTACTTTCTGAGCATGAAAATAATAGAGTAGGGGTTGTGATGGTATCTACTACAGTTCATGAAGAATGGCACGCTGGTAATATATGGATTCCATATAAAATGATATATGGTGATGTACCAGCGTTTATTAAAAAATACCATACAGTAATATCAGATGAAATTAGAGAGAATATCAATAGATATATTGATAATTCTATGCTCCATGAAGATGCTAATGACTTTGATATACTTAAGATTAATCCAGAAATTTATGATAACAAAAAATTCTTAAAAGAAAATCCATGAGGTATAAATATGATTTCAGAAAAAACTAATAATTTATCGTTTTTAAAGATGCAGTATAACTTGCAAGATGATGGCTGTGTTAATTTTTATATGATAAATGAAGTCAATGATAAATCGCTTGATGGTGTAGATGTATATAGACACTTATTTGAAATAAGAAATGATAGTGTAAGAAAAAATGATTTCATATTCAGAGTAATGCAAGAGTGTCGTGATAACATATGGTATTTCTTTAGAGAGGTTGTTAGAATTCCTACACAACTTAATAAAGAAACATACATTGATTCTAATTTAGCTATGTTTCCACTTACACCAAAATCTGCTATGATGATTCAGTTATATAATAATGAAATTGGTTTTAGTACTTACAGTAATACACTTAATTATAATGAAGTGTATACGATGTTATTATTGATATTATATAAAGAGTTTTTCGCCATATATAATAATAACGATATTGCAGTATTTGGAATACCATCAAGCATTGATGAAAAGTATGAAGAAAAAACTAATAAAAAATATACTAATAGAAATTATATACATGATATTACTGCCATATTATATCATGAACTTATGTGGGCTAATAATTATATTATAGGACATATTGATGCAATTAGTCCAAAACCTAAGGATTGTAATAATATAGTACATTCTATTTTTAATATAGATAGTATGGCTAATATTAATAATACAACTAAAGATGACTTTATAACAAAAATAGGAAATAATATATTTTATCCAGTTATAACTAATATGGAGTCATTAAAAGAGTTTTTAAATTATTCACATAAAAAAGATAATAGATACTCTTTTGGTAATATAATATTAGATCGTGATAATAAACTTGATGGTAATGATATTTTACTAGATTATATATTTGACACTAGATATAAAATGGATGATAATATGGATACTCTATCATTATTATCTACTGTATTAGATTTTGGACCAAGCATAAACCTTAATCGGTTATATTTAATTTAATAAAAAAGAAGAGAGATTAATTTCTCTCTTCTTTCTTCTTTGTTAATGCAACTTAGTATAATCTGGGATAGGTTTGCTTAAAAACTCATCCCTATTAATGTTGCAACGCTTTAATTCATTATCATCCGTATAATCTAAGCAAGCTTCAAGAATCATTTGCCATATTGTTTTTGATGAGTTTTCTGGTGTCTTATTAAGTATTGTAATTAATGCTGTACGCTGTTTGCTATTAAGTTTCCAAATTTCATTAATATGTATTATATATTCTGGTCTATTTATAGCTATTCTTGTAATATGCTTAGAATTTGCAGCATTAATACCATCAAATATTTTAAAATATGGGTCTGCTATAAAATTTCTAGACTGTTCACTGCCATCTACTTCAATACCAATATTTTGTTTACTCCACTTAGATCCATCAGTTGATCTAACTATTCTATCTTCTGTAATATAATCATCATTTTGATATAATATTTCAGCATAATTAATAAATTTAGACATAACTTATCCTTTCGTATTTAATAATTTAGTATAATCTGGCATTTTGATATTACTTGGTATATGATATGATACTTTATCAAATGTAAAATTATTATTATATACGTTAATAACACGTTGCCATAATGTTATTCCTGTAGCTGGATTTACCAACGATAATGTATGTATTAATTCAGCTATCTGATCTTTCGTAAGGACTATATTTTCATTAAACCCTGTAATATATTTTGGATGGTATATACTTATTCTACATATTCCAATAACTCTATTTATACTAGTATCTAATACTCTAATTTTTATATATGGTGGTATATGATTACCATCCTTTCTAAAATACCTTTTAAATTTTTTAGTTGCTGCATGTTTTGTAGTATTAGTACAATCCATCCCACCACATAATAACTGTATTATTATATCACCTTTTTCAATTTTAGATATATGAGAATGACTATATTCAAGGAGTTTACTAGAGCCTTCATGAATAACACCATCACTATCAATAATCCAAGAATCATCTATTTTGTTCATACTATTCACCTACCTTTCTAATATATCATATAAATAATATATAATTATATTTAATAATTAATAAAAAAAGAAGAGAGATTAATTTCTCTCTTCTTTCTTCTTTGTTAATGCAACTTTGATTGAATGCATTGAATCTTCAATCGATGTTCCTTCTTCATTATTATGATAATTCTGGCATCTTGTAACAACATCAGTTGCTGCAACTACTGCTGTAGCGACAGCAAATACTTTTGCAACAGGACTTTTTCCAGCATGCTGAAACGCTGCTGCTGTGATTCCTGTAACAAGACCAGTTGCTGTAAATATAAAGTTACCATACTTATCACCAGTTCCATTATTAATAACATTAACTATATTCATCAAATTTCCTCCTTATCAAGATCAATTACAGGCGCATTCATTCTAAAAGTTATAGCATCCATTTCCTGCTGATTCTCTTCAGCCATTGCTGCTGTTAAATTAAGTACCAAAAGAACCGTATCAGTGATTTTAAATATATTATTTATTTTATTGAATGGTACTTTAATAACACCAGTGTATGATAACAATTCTCCAGTAAGAAGTGTTGCCATATTATTATTTCTAATAAGATCAATAGTTTCTGAGAGTTTCTTTCTTCTTTTCATATTAAGTTACCTATCCTTTCTTTAATTAAAATATATCTAATGGAAACATTTGTATAGTTTCAATAAGATCATCCAATAACTCATTAAGTATTATAGTAATTTTGTTCATACTATTACCTACCTTTCTGATATATTTATTATGGTTATTCACGGATATAGTATGTAACTGAAATTGTAGGTTTTACGGATAAATTAAAATCTATAATATTTTACATTAATTTAATCTATAAAAATATAGAAAGGATGATGCTTATGACAAATAGAGTAGCCCGTATTGGTAATCACTTATATGATATGGGTACTACCAACAAATCATTTTTGCAAGTCGCAAAAGATTTGCATAAACTAGGAATCAGAAATTGTTACTTTATGCTTGAGATATATGATATATCTCTAATTGGAGTAGATCCATATGCTTCTGATAAGAATGGGAATACTACGCTTACTAAAGATCAGATATCTAGGATTATCAACGAATGTGTTAGAAATCCTTGGTATTATTTAAGAGAAGTAGCTAGAATCCCTGATCAAGGTGGAGGTGGTGTACCTTATAAAGCTAATAGAGGAAACATCGCTCAAGCATGGTGCTTTTTACATCATATAGATTCTTGGTTATGCTTGCCTCGACGACCAATTTGTCGAGTATAAACTCATCTAATTGCGGGAACATCCTGTTATGTCTTAATTACTAAACTAAGATAGTGATATATTTAGTGGCAATGGGTAACTCCAAAGGTATAGTAAAAAGATTAAGAATAAGGACAATCGACGCAGCAAAGTATCCTAATAAGGATATGAGTTCAACGACTAGGGAAAGGCTATTATATAGCTAAGTAGGTCCAATGATAGGACGAAATGTAGGTGAGATAATATCAATAAACCGAAATGATGAGTATTAACATTAAGATCCTAATGTTAATAAAGATATAGTCTAATCTATATAGAAATATATAGGATAATGAAGTTGGTAAAACGCAGTCTGCTATTGCAATGCAAGCATGGGCATACGGATTTGGTACAACATATTCAAATTTTATTTTCTGCAACAAATCTGGTGACGATGCTAAAGAGAATCTAAGACGACTTGTAACACAAATAGATTTATTACCAGAATATTTACGGTTTAAATCTATTGTGACAGATGATGGTAAAATTGAAAAAGCTAAATTTAGTGCAACAAAAATTGAGAGTCCAATAACACATAACATTATAAATATTAAGCCTAAAGCAACATCATACGATAGGGCACTAAACCTCGCTCGAGGATTGAGTGTTCCTCTTATATATCTTGATCCTAATTATTAATAAAAATATTTATATAGTTCATATTAATGACTATTATGATTTTTAATACCGAGTCAAGATGAAACTCTGTGAATTGCTGGAAACTCTCGTTATAAGAGACAATCAGCAGCCAAGACTTATAATAATAAGTAAGGTTCAACGACTATCGAAAGGATATTATAAGAGAAATACTTATAAGAGTAACCGAGTAGAGTACACTTAAACGAGTGGAAGTGCAGAGCATTTTATATATGGTAATAGTATATAGAATGAAGATATAGTCTAAACAGTTTGGAGACAAATTGAATTTATTGGAGGTAGAGTTCACAGAATTTATTGATGTTATTGTTAAAAACTCTTTCCCAGCATTTCAAAAAGCAGCAGAAAATGCTATACGTAATGGAGCTGCTGCAGCTAGGGTGATGACAAGTACGCCTCGAAGATAAGATTTTATAAGGGCTTAACATATATTTAACCCGTGGCAATATATGAACGTATATTTACAAGAAAGGATAAATATATGAAAATAGATAAGTTTTTAGATAAATATTATAAAAATTTAAAAGACCACAATGACGAACATTTCAAATATATAACATATCCAAACATTAAAGGTAAATATGTTATAAGCAACTATGGAAAAGTTATAAATTTTATGACGAATAAAGTAAAGAAATGTACCACTTTTGATAAAGATGGGTATTTACGAATAGATTTACCATCATTGACTCACTCTAATGGACGTATGCGTGTTGGTATACATCGTCTCGTAGCGTGGGAATACTGTAATAAACCAGAGGGTTGTGATATCGTTAATCATATTGATGCTAATGTAAGAAATAATTATTATAAAAATTTAGAATGGACTACAGTAAAGGGTAATACTCAACATGCTATTCGAATGGGATTAACAGTGCGTGCTGGGTGTAATACTGCAAGCTCAAAATATAGTCAAGAAATAATAGATACTATAATTGAAAAACTCAAGAATGGTGAAAATGTACATCAAGTATATAGTTATTTTTACCCTAATTGTAGTATAGCTGACCATTTTGAATTTTATGCTCTAATCAGTAAAATACTACATAAGAGTAGTCATGAAATTGATTCTAGAGGTATTGAGTTTCCTAAAGAAGCTTTCGAATCAACTTTACGAAAAAAATGGACTAAAAATGAAACCGATGAGTTGGTTGATATGATTAAAAAAGGTATGACAAATCTTGAGATTATGAGATATTATGGATTTAAAGATACTAGATCCGATGGTGCATGCAGATATAGGGATAAGTTACATGAGTTACGAAAACAATTGGGAATAGAATCGTATAATCCATATACAGAAATAAATAATCAAATTAAATCCATGGTTGCAAAAGGATATACTAATAAAGAAATATTGAAATATTTTGGTTTTGAAAAATATCGTGATAAAGGTGCATCTACTATAGCACATAATGCCACAAAATTTAGACGTGAATTAAACCCTTATAATAACCTATAAATTACAGGACGTATAAAACTCCTTTAATTACTGGAAACTCTTGTTTATAAAGACAATCAGTAGCCAAGATTCTATATAGTATAGAATAAGGTTCAACGACTATCGAAAGCATAGCTTAAGAGAAAGACTTAAGTGAAGAAGCAAGTAGATTAGGATTAGTAATCCGAAATGGGGAGCATTTTATATATGGTAATAGTATATAAAATGATGATATAGTCTGATCTATATGGTGACATATAGTTAACATAAATGGGTGATCTTGATACTAAAGCTGGTAAATCATCACAACTTTTATTAGATAAAACTTTAAGATGGTCTGAAACTTTTTATGATAAAGGACCAGAACTTATTAAGAGTATATTTAGTGAACGTGGTGATGAATGTAATAGAATACTCTATATTGAATATCAATATTATGAAGTTGGATTAACTAGAGAGTGGTTTAATGTAATGGCTGCAGGTATTGCGGATAACTTAACTGCTCGTAGAGAGTTACTACTTCAAAGACTTCATGGTTCATCATTATCTCCATATGATCAAGAGGATATTAATACAATCATTGAAATGCAAAAAGAACCTATTGATGAATTATGGATTAATGATTATTATAAGTTTGATGTATATACACCACTTGAGAGAAGGAAAACTTATCTTATAGGAGTTGACTGCTCATCAGGTACTAATAGTGATAATGATTCTGTTACAGTAATAGACCCTTATACACTTGAACCTGTTGCAGAGTTTGAATGTCCTTATATAGGAGAAACTAAATATGAACAACTTCTTATTAGTCTAATAAGAGACTACCTACCAAGATCGGTACTGTGTATAGAAAGAAATAGTATGGGTGATGGAATAATTGATCATTTACTTCATTCTCCTATATCACAAAATATATATTATGATAAAGATAGAGATCTTGTTGCTCAAACTATGCATAATAATCAAACTATAGAATCACTTCTTAAAAAAGAAGCTTCTATGAAAAGATATTATGGTGTATATACTGAAGGTAAGAGTAGAGAAGATATGTTTGCTATTCTTTCAAGACATATTAATGAATATAAAGAAAAATTTGTTACAAAAAATATCACAAGAGATATATCATCACTTATAAGAACATCATCAGGCAAGATTGTTGCGGCACCTGGTTTTCATGATGATTCTGTTATGTCATATCTTATTGCTATGTATGTAAGATATCATGGTAATAATCTTGCAGTATTTGGTATTAATTTAGCAGCTCCTGATTCGGAACTTAATAATTCTGGACTTAAGAGACCTGAAGAAATTGATACTACTTTGGTTGATAAAAAACTTGTGGATGCTGCAATAAGACAAGAACAGTTAGAATCACAAGCAAATGCATATGAAAAAATGATGCAAGAAGCAATATACAAATCACAAGCCGATTCTTATAAGCTTAAACAAAAAGGACTTATAGATAATACAATATTTGATAATACACCAGATATTGTTATAGAGTCTTATGATAATGATGATGATTTTAATAATGTATTTAATTCATTTAATTCATTAAATGGACCAGCTCCTAATAGATATAGTTCAAATGATAATGTAAATGATCCAGTATTTAGTTCATTATGGTAAAAAGATAGCTAGTAGAAACTTAAATAGGTTTCTACTAGCTATTTAACACTTAATTAAATCATGGTATCAAAACCATGATTAATACTGGTATTGGAAGTTTTAATGAAATGAAAAGGCAAATTGTTTTAATTATTAGTTATATTATAATCGTAATTATTGTATATTTTGGAATGAGATTTTATCTCCAAAATATTTCAACAGATGAATCGATAGATAGGAAAATATATGATGCTATTGAGATAAAAGATGATTTTAATCTCAATAAAGCATTAAATAATGATACTACATACGCTATTATATATGGAACATTTATATGTAATGATCCAATACATAGTGTATTTTTAAATGGTGATTTTAGTTATATTGATGAAATTACTATAACTAATGGTAAAGATAATATACATAATAAAACTTATGGGAAAAGTTATAGTATATATGATACTAAAATAGATGGGTTTATTTTTGATGTTATAGAACCTTATAAAATAAGTGAGATAAGTGATGTTAGACATAGTAATACTACACTGCAATATTATGTTAAAAGTGTAAGTTATAATGGATCATTATTATGTGAAATCGGAAATAACAAGATAACGCCTATAAAGTATTATGATATGACTAATATAAATGCATTAAAAGATTATGCAAATAATAATGTTTCATTTTTAGAAAATACTATGCTATTATTAGCATCATTTATATTATTTTTAATTTTACTTTCGGAATCACCATTTACTGAAGATGATAAATTAGATGCATGAGGGATATCCCTCATGCATTTATTTTTTATCTGAAAATACCATCTAAAAACACTTCCTTAATGAGAAATTCCCTTGAATTTAGCACACTTTAAGGGAAAGGAAGGAGAATATTAATGCCTTCAAATAGATCATTGAAAGCCTTTGAAACTAAGCAAACTAGATTTAGAGCAAATTGGCTTAAGAATGCAACCAGATCTGTTGGTATTACATTAAATAACACGTTATCTGATGTAGCACCAAATACATCTGAATTTGTAAATGCTGGAGCTGAAATTGCTAGAACTGTTGCTACTACGCTTAGAAGAGGCAGAACTGGTATTGGTAAGATAAATTCACAACTTAGTGAATCTTCTTATGCTAAAATTGGACAAACCGCTATTAATAATGCTTTAAATAGTATTAAAACAGGTAAGTGGGGCGAAGGTGGAGACTTTGGTTTTGTTATGCCTGGTGATGATAATAGTGGTGGATTTTCTTATGGAGACGAAGATATAGATTCTTCTGTAAGTAGTGCTGAACTTGCAGGTCTATCAAGTCTCTCTGATCAAATTAATAAGCAGTCTATTGCTCAAATAAAGACTGCTCAAGCTAATATGGAAACAATGATTTCCATAAATGCATCTAGAATGTATCAAACTCAACAAATTAGTGGTGAGATACTTTCCCATATTTCTAATATGGAGAATCATCTTGCTTCTATAGTTGAGTTTAATAATTCCACTATGCTTAAATTCGTAGAAGCTTCTATGGGTTACTACGAAAAAACTGGTGCTGCTATCACAATGGTATCATCTAATGATGAGATATCAGATGATGACAAAGTTAGACCAACCAATGTATTTAAGAATCGTAAAGGTGGAATTGACTTTAATAAATATAAAAAATATATAAAGAATAATATCCAGAAAACCTTAGATGATTCTGGACTTGGTATAGCACTTGATGAAGATATGCTTCAAATGCTTGCCCAAGATCCTATTGGTGTTGCTAGTCAAATTGCTGCTGGTGCACTTATTAATAAATTTGCTGGATCAACTATCAAAGGTATAGAAGATAGATTATCATCTGCTATTCCAAATGCTCTTGCAAAACTTGCAGACCTTAGAAATAGTGATAATCCAATAGCTAAATTTATTGGTAATATATTTGGTCTTAAAGGCGAATCAAGAAATAGTGACCTTTCAGGAATTAAAATAAATAAAGGTCCTATACCATTTGATGGCGAGACAAAGCATGCAATTACATCAGTAATAACTCATGAACTCAGAAATCAAACTGGTTACCTTAAAGTAATTGCTGATAAGGTACTTGGTGAAGATTCTGATAAAGCCATGAGATCAAACCGCGAATTCTTTAATGAAAGAACTGGCAAATATGAACGCGGTACTGATATAGACCTCAATATAGCTAAGTTTATTGAGGAAGGTATTACTGATGCATTTAAAGGTAGTGCTTTTGGTGCAGATCTTAGTAATTTCGTCTCTAATATAAGTGATGATAAATCCAGAGATGAAATGGCTAAAACGTTAGATGAATTCTATATGGGTATCATTAAAGAGAATAAAGATGCTTTATCTCTTGAAGATATGATTAGAATTATATCTAACCTTAGTGCTCCCAGTGAAGCTAAGAGATTATTAAATGATAAAATAAAAGCTATGTATGTGCGTAATCAAACCAATTTTAAAGCGCATACTGTAGGAACTCTTAATGCTAAAGAAGCATCTAATGATAGGATAAAATATCTTAGAGAAAATGGTAGTACATATCACCTTGAAGAATCATCTTTTATGGGTCTTAATTCAGATGAGACCAATGCCTTAATTGATGAAGTATTAAAAAGGGGTAGAGGTGATAGAGATAATAATATCATTGCTCAAATAACCCAAGATCCTGATATGTTCTATGAAGCAGCTCAAAAAGCTGCTAACGGTGATAGCTCTACACTTAATAAGATTATTAATTCACTTGGTAATCTCACAGAAAAAGATTATAATCAAGTAATTAATAAAATCAGTCATAAAGCTACTAATAAACTACAAGGTGTAAAGAATACTGTAACAGGTAATGGTCAAATTGATAGAGAGACTATTATTAATGACATTACCGATCTTGCATCCGGTAGAGGAATTAGTTCTGAGCGCATATCTGGTGCTATAGATAGAGTTGGTAGTGTTGGTGCTGGATTTGTAAATAATGTAGCTGGTGGGTTATCATCTAGAAGTGGAATGCTTTCAAGATTCTTTTACGGTGATCAAAAGAAAGGCACTAAAGGAATTTTTGAAGGTATTGCTGATTCTTTTAATAAAGGACTAAAGCAAGCTAATCCTGATCTTGAAATGACTGATGGTACTAAAGCTATTGCAGCTGGCGCTGTTGGTGCTTTAACTGGTTCAGCCCTTGCATCTATGGGATTTTTACCTGCAATACTTGCTGGAACTGGTCCTATCGGTGGTGCTGTAGCTGGCCTTACTCTTGCTATTGCTGGAGCAGGTCCCGCATTTAAAAGAGCTTTATTCGGCGGTGAAGAGGAAGAATTTACTGGCGATAATGGTAAGACCTATAAGCATAAAAAGAAAGGTCTTATAGGAAGGCTTGGTACTACTATCGAAGCAAATCTTATCAATCCTATAAGAACTGCTGCAATTAATGCTATTACTCAAACATCGCTTAATATTGAACATGCCATTCTAACACCTGTTAAATACTTATCCATGTTTGTTGCTAAAAGAATGGGTAAAGCCGCAGGAAAATTATTTGATTTTGCTAAAGGAATTGGTAATGCTTTTACTGACGAAAATAGTTTACTTAACAGACTTACAGGTGGTTTATTTAAAGCTGGTATAGGGCTCGCTGGTAATACTATTTCTGGAGGTATTAATTTAGCATCTTCTGTTGGCAATGGACTTCTATCTTTACCAGGTAATATTTTCGGCGGTATTCTTAATATGGTTGACCCTGAGCTTGGCCATCAATTTAATATTGATAGAGCCGGTCATAAGGCTAATATTAGGAATGCTAAACTTAAAAATAAAGAAAATAAGAAACACGATAAGATTGGTAAAGAACTTGCTAAACTTACAGGTGGCCAATATGGTACTGATACTGAAGAAGCCAGAGCATATCTTAAATATGTAAATCCTGAAGCATATAATAGACTTTTCGGTGAAGATGGAAAAGGTGGAAAATATGCAGGATTTGCTGCAAAAGATACTGTAAATGAAAAACTTGTAAACAAATCTGGTATCTCTGTTTCAGGTGACCCTAGTAAGTATGATCCTCAATCTCAAGCTGCAATATATGGAGCTAGATCTGTCGTAATGCTTGAGCAGGTTGTTAAAGCTATTCTTGGTGAGAAAGTTGAAATAGTCGCAAATGATGATGCTACTATAAATAAAGGCTCTCATCAAAGTCAAGAAGATAAGAATGAAACATTAAAAAATGAAATAAAAAATAGACTCGATAAAAAGAAAGAAAAGCTTTATAAACAACTTGAAAATGATGATTTATCTGATGAAGAGAGATCTAAAATTGAAGAAAAGCTTCAAAAGATTGATCCAGATAATTATAAAATAAGACTTAAGGATATAAATTCATATAGAACTTGGAGAGCTGAAGAAAGTTACGATACTGCTCAGTATAGAGATGCTATGCAGGGTGGTTTACTTTCTAAGTTAGTAGGTTCTATGAGATATAGCTTTAATCATAATAAACGATTAAGAGCTATGAATAGACTTGAGGAAGAGAAGCTTGGTCTTCGTGGTGGTAGTGGATTTGGTGGTTTTGGACCTGGTGATGAAAATGATGAAGAAAATCGTCATAAAGTTGAACTTGCTAGAGAACAAGCTGAAAATGCACGTGCTACTGCTATAGATAGAGCAACGACTATTTCTGAATTCCGTGAAAGGAAAAAAGAAGAGAAAGATGAAAAGTGGAAAGAAAAGATTCTTAAAGCTGTAGAAGGTGTTAAGGTAGAAACTGAGGAACAACATAAATCTTGGACTGATGTTTTCTCTAAAAAAGGTCTTATAACAGCTGGACTTGTTCTTGCTGCTCCACTTATTATTAAAGCTCTTCCAAGTATTGTAGATTTTGTAAAGAATACTGGTCCTGCTCTTATTAGTGGAATACAAACTACATTAGATATTATCGGTGATGCAGTACAATCTATTGCAGGGACATGGGGACATGGTATTACAAATAGACAAGATACTGATAAGACTGGTATTAATAATACTACTGGTTCAAAAATTAATGTAGCTGCTAATCTTGGTAGAGTTGCATATCATGCTGATGATTATGCTAATCTAAGCAAGAAATCAGTTGGATTATTTAAGAAACTTAGACCAGTTAAAAGATTTGCTGTAGCTAATAATAACGCTAATAGAGCTATAGGTAAAGTATTTAGTGGTATTAAACAGATACCTGGTAAAGCAAAAGGATTTGCTAGTAAAATAGCAGGTATTGGTGCTGATGATGTTGCATCGGCAGCTATAAATTATGGCGACGATGTAATGGATAGTGCTGTAGATCTTATGTACACTGCACAAAGTGAAGGTGCTGCTACAGTTGCAAAATATGCAGATGACGCTGTAGGTGCTGCTGGAAAATCCGGATTATTCACAAAGATTAAAGGATTTATTGGAAAATTCTATGATGATTTCCTTGCAAAGTTTACTAAGAAATTCGGATCAAATGCGCCATCACTTAAAGCATTTGCTAAAGAAAAACTTATAGATTTCTTACAAAAACACTTTGGAAAAATTGGTGAAAAACTTGCTGCTAAACTTTCTGCAGGTACTGCAGGTGCTGGTTTAACACTCGGACTTTCTGAAGTTGCTTTTGCTACTATAGGTGCAATTAATGGTGCAACTGGTGCTGCTAAATTATTCCATGTACCATCTGATAGAGTTGATGGAACTATGAGAGCAATTTCTGCATTATTTGGTGGTATTGCTGGAACAACTGTCGGTGGTGTAATGGATCTTATATTCCAATTATTCTATCAATTTACTGGTATTGATTTTCTTAATGGTATTGCAACAACACTATATATTGCCGTAAAGAAAATCGCTGGTAAGAATGAGGATATTGAAAAACTTGGCGAAGCTCAAAAAGCTATGCAAAGTGAATACGATGAATATAAGAATTCTGAACTTAAGAAAGCTTATGATATCCAGATTAAAACTGGTGCAATTCCTAAAGATTTGTCATTTGAAGAGTTTGTTGCTGGTGTGCAAGATGGTACATATAAAGCAAACTTTGATTCTGAAGCCGATTATATTGCTAAGAATCACGGTTCTCTTGGTGATAAAATGCTTCAAGGAATTGGCAAAGGATTTAAAGCAGTTGGTAATCTTGGAAGAACTGTAAATAAGTATACAGCGGTAATATCATTTGAAACTAGTTATACAGATTCTAATGGTAATACTTATACAAAAAATGCTAATGGTACATATGATGTAGTATCTCCTGAGGGTGAGAAACTTGGTGAGATTGAAAAGAATATGATACCAGATGATGCTAAGAAAAATACTAAAGTTACTACAGCTGCAAATGAATGGCTTAAACTTGGTAAAAAGTTCTTAGAGAAGCATAACATTACTAAAGATTCTGTTAAGAATGCTTTAAATACTTCAATATCTATTGTGAAAGATTTAAAATCAAAGAAAGATGCTTTCTGGAATAATGTAAAAGAAGGTGGTATCAACTTTATTAGAAAGAAGACTGTTGATAGATATGCTATCTATAGACCTATCGATAATCCATTATCTTACTATAAACTTGATAAATCTGGTAGCTATTTTGATTGGTATAATCAAAATGGTGAAATGATTCAAGAAAAAGCTAAGACATATGACGAAATGATGGATCTTTATGGTAGTAGCCTTGTAACTAAAGACAAAGCTATCGATGGTGCTAAGCTTGCTATAAAGACTGATGCTAGTAACACTTTAAAAACTATTGGTTCTACTATTACTAATATATGGGATAAAGGTGTATCAAGTATTAAGTCTGGACTTGAAAAAGCTAAGAATTTCCTATTAGGAAAAGATAATAATGCTTCAGATCAGTCTGCTGATGTAGATACAACTATATCAGGAGGTAATGGTGGACGTGGTTCATTCTATTCACAAAATGATTCTAGATGGAAAAACTCCAGATACGGTTCAGATGCTACTATGGGTGACTCTGGATGTGGACCAACTGCTATGGCTATGGCTCTTTCTGATGTTACTGGAAGGAACTATAATCCTATGCAAATGGCTGGACTTGCAGAAGCTACTGGTAATAGAGATCGTACTGGAACTAACTGGAACTTTGTAAATACCGCAGCATCAGCTGCTGGTGTTCCTTCAATGCAAGTTTATAATCCAGGTGCTAGATTTATTGGAAGTCAACTTGCTTCTGGTAGAGAACTTGTCCTTTCAGGAAGAACTGGTGGATATGGTGGATTTGGTTCTGCTTATACTCCTGCTGGTCATTATATTGTAGGAACTGGAATTGATAGAAATGGTATTGTATCTTATAAAGATCCTACTACTGGTGGAATGGGTAGAATTCCTCTTTCAACGCTTTCAGCTGAAACAGGTTCTGCTTGGGCACTTGGTGGTAGAGGACTTGATACTGATATGGCTAGAGCTGAAAAGTTGTATAATAAAAATAGTGGTAAAGTTGTAAATGACCCATCTATATCTGACTATGAATCAGCTCAAGCTGAAAAAATGTATATGAAAAATACTAATAAGAAAGCATCATATACCAATACTATATCTGGTAAATCTGATATGGGTAGTAGGTATGTAGATGATATAACTGAAGGTGGTGAACTTGAAAATAAAGGCATTAATTGGATTGGTGCTGTAAAGCAAGCTAAGAAACTATTCAAAAATAGTGGTAAAAAATATTCAAACCATGGTACTGTTATGGTAAATGGTCATGAATATAAAGTACGTTTTGATTGTTCTGGTCTTGTATCACTTGCACTTAAAATTGCAGGACTTACTGATCCAAATAATAAGAATGCTGATGCATTCACATCTGTAACATTTGGAAATGGTTCATTTATCGACAGTCTTACTGATAAGTCTTTCTTTAGTAAGGTTGGAAATCATGAATATGCTAAAGACTTAAGACTTGGTGATATTTTATGTTATAATGGTCATGTTGAAATATATGCTGGCAGTGCTAATGGATCAAAACCTGTAGTATATAACGCTGGTTCTAATGATAGTATCAAAAAAGAAGGTGCTACAAATTCATCACATTCTATTAGTCAACTTGTTGCAGTATATAGACCGGCATCAATATATGGATCTTCAGCAGATGCTACTGTAAGTAATGCATCAACTACACCAACTACTGGTAAGAATACTCCTAACAACTTATGGGATAAAATTACAGGAGCTGTTAGTAGCTTCTTCCAAGGAGCATTAAATACAGCACTTACTGGTGATACATCTAAGAGTTGGAGGGATTTCTTTGAAGATACTAGTTCTGAAGATAGTGAGGGCGGTTCTACAACACATACATCATCTTCTGGAACTGAGCATGGTGGGTCTACTGGAACTACTGGTGGTTCTACAACATTTTCAACAGCTGCTACTGGCTCATCTACAAACAAATCAACTATATATAACTATTTAAGATCACAAGGATTATCTGCAATAGCTGCTTCTGGTATTATGGGTAACTGGGCTCAAGAGTCTGGTAATAATCCAAATACATTTGAAGCAAATGGTACTGGAATCGCATCCAGTATGGGTGGTCTTAATGGTATCTTTAGAAATAGTGATTCACTTAATGAATTTACTCAAAAATTATTTGCGAATTATAGAAGTAATGGAAATAGCATTAATGAATCTGCATATCTTGGAAAAGATGGTAATTATTATCCTGGCCTTGGACTTGCACAATGGACTGGTCCTAGAGGACAACAGCTTATGGAGTTTGCTAAATCTAGTGGTAGAGACTGGAATGATGCAAACACTCAGCTTGATTTCTTTATGAATGGCCCAAGTGAGTTTAATTCTAAATCAGGACTTATGGATTCACTTAATAATGCTCAAAGTCCAACTGATGCAGCAAATATATTCTTTGATAAATTCGAAATGAATAGAGATGGATACCATTCTAGTGCACCAGCATGGGTTCATGTAGATAAGAGACAAGCTAATGCTGAATCTATTTATAATGAATTTGGTGGTGCTGGAAGAGGACCTTCTCTTGGAAGAAACATCAGTTCTATGTCTAGGTATGGTTCATATGGTCCGCAGTATTATGGTGGATCTGGACTTCCTACATCTAAATCTGATGAATTATTGACTCAAGTTGTAAGAGCACTTGAAACACTTATTAATGTTGAAACTGGTGCTAGTGGCAAACTTGATATGCTTAAGAATGTATCTGGTAGTAATACTAATGTAATAGTACCTGGTAATACTAATAATACTTTATACAACTTAGAAACAGGTAAAGGTACATCAACAAATGCAATATCAAGAAATGCTAGACAAGCTGAGAAAATAGCTAAAGGTGGCATCAGCTAATTTTACTTAGTAATTCTCATAAAAACAATACGATAAGGCTTGGTTAACGCCAAGCCTTATTGTTTTCATTTTAATGGAGGAAATATCATGGCTGCTAATAGTAGACTTATTGGCAATACTGGTGAGAGAATGTCAAAAGTATCAATGCGACTTTTTGGCATGCCGTACCAGATGCCTCCTACAGTTGATATTAGAGATGCTTCTATAAATCCTGCTATAGGAAGAAGTTATCTTGAAAAATTTTTAATGGAAGCTCCAATACTTACTATAATTCCTGGTGATCCTGTATTTTTACCAGAGTATCATGGTAATGAATCTAAACTTGGAGCAGCACAAGCCCTTCTATCATTTGCTGATGATAGTTCTAAGTTTGCTCAGTTTAGAAAAGGGTTTGGTAAACATGATAATGATTTAAGATTATATGACTTTAAAAAAGCATATAGAGAATATATGAAATATGTTAATATTTTATGTAGAGTTGGTGCTGGGTTCTTAGACCTTAATTCCAACTTTACTATAAATGGAAGTACTGTAGATTTCCAGTCATTTGATTGGAAAAAGTATAAATGGACTAATAGTGGTTCTAATCCACAAAACTTTTTAAATTGGCTTGGTGGATCATTTAAATCATCAAAGCAGGTACTAACTGAAGATGATATGACTGATTATGATGAAGGGATGTCATTCGCGGAAGTCTTAAATGATTATGATTTTATTCAGTTCTATATAGATCCTGAAAGTACATCTGGTGATGATATGGGTAACACATCATCAGAATCAAAACTTAAAGGATTATTTGATCAAGGATCAGATATGACTAAAGAATTTGCCTGGATGATGAAAAATTCTGAAATGACTGGAGATATGGCTAAATGGGCTACTGAAAATGCACAAGATTTAAGTAGTTATTTAACAGAAGCTTTGTCTGGTGGTGATGGTGCTTTATCATCTATTAGTAGCGCATTATCTAGAATAATAAATCTTTCTGGTAATGTTGTTATGGGTGAAAACATCATGATACCAAATATTTATCAAAATAGCCAATATAATAAATCTGGTTTTTCGGCAACTATTCATTTGAAAGCACCATATGGTAATGTTATGAGTTATTATCTTGATGTATTTGTTCCTATGATGCATTTACTCGCTTTAACAATACCAAGACAATCATCACCTAATACATATTCATCACCTTTCTTATGTAAATCATTTGTAGAGGGTTCTTGGACATGTAATTTAGGATTAGTATCTGGTCTTACATTTACTAAGAATAATGAAGCAAGATCTATTAATGGACTTCCATCTGAAGTTGATGTTACGATTCAGTTTGAAGACCTTTATTCAACACTTTCAATGAATCCATCTTCGGAACCTATAAAATTTGCAAAGAATTCTTCTCTTATTGAATATCTTGCAACTAATTGTGGAATGTCACTCACTAAACCAAATGCTGAAAAGAAAGTTGATGTAATGTGGAATACACTTCTTCGGACATTTACAGATGCTCCAGGTAACGTTACAGGCACAGTACTTTCTGCAGCATATGAAAATACTATTGGTAAATTAAGAAGTCTATTTACTGTATAAGGTTGATAATATGCTAAAAATAGAAAAAGAATACTTAAATGAATATGGTGATATACCAAAAGATGAACTTGAAAGGTTTGATTATCTTTTAAAAGATTTAAAACTTTCAAAATCTAAAGTATCACTATATGATGAAATTAAAAGGATAACTAATATTCCTTGGAAAAAGTTATCTTATACAATATATTTACTACCTAAAGCTACCCCTAGACCAAGACAAGGTAAAGGTGGCGTTTTTTATGTAAAAGGAGCTAAAGATAATAAAAAGATTATGGAAAAGTTCCTTTTAGGACAAGACATTAATTTAATAACAACTCCTATTAAATTTATATGTAAATCTTATTATCCTATTCCTAAATCGATGACTCCTATTGAAAAAATTTTATGTGAATTTGGATTTGCTCGTCCTATGGTAACTCCTGATTGGGATAATGTTGCTAAGGCATATTGTGATATGATCAAGGGTTATTTAATATATGATGACAACCAAGTGATAGAAGGAATATCATCAAAATACTATTCTATTAAACCAAGAATAGAGATTACTATAGAATATATGGAAGATTTCGATATAAATTATAACCGGAGAAAATTCATAAAGAAAGGATAAATATCAATATGAAAGCTATTTATACGTTTCTAAATAATAAGATATATCGTATTGATCAGGACACATCAGAACCAAAAGTTCTTGCTCCTGCTCCAAGTAGTGAACATAGCAGTATTAATGCTGATACAGTACTTAAGAAAGTTACAGCAAGTGTATTTTTAAATACAATAGAAACTGTAAATATTAAGTCTAATAAAGAGCTTTATAATGCTATGAAAAACACTATTAAAGAAAAACAGATAACAAGCATTGAAACTATTTATGATAGATATATGATGCTTATTGATTATCAGCTTTTTGATAGTAGTTGTGAAATTTGCCATAATGTTGTTACAAAACCTGTTAGTGTTAAAGATGCAGCTTTATTACTTGGTGTAGCACTCAATAATGAACTTGTTTATAGAAGGGTTAAAATGTTTGACCCTATTATTGAATTTGCTACAGCAAACCAGCTTCCTCTCGGTATTATGAAGAGTGCTGATACTAATTACAAGTTTAAGATAAATGATATTTCAATTTATCAGGATAAATTCCCAGCTTCAGCTTGCAATTGTCATAACTCAGTATATTGCACACCTTATAGTGTAAATGCTGCTTCAACAGTAACTGATGTACTTTCAGATTATATTAAGATTTATTCAACTGCAGCAGCTGGACTTGATATATCAGAAATTGATATAAGCTTTGTTCCTAAGACAATTGATCTTAAGATTAATTTAACAATGGCAAATCTTATTGTTGCTTATGATGACTCTGATATCATTACACTTATTCAGGAAGTTATTGCTGAAAAGTATAATCCAAAACCTGATCCAGAGCCTCCTATCGTAGGTCCTGATGATGAAGGATCACTTTTCCCTGTTGATAAGGAGCATAAACCATCTGATGGTGATTATAAGCCTGATAAAGATGGCTGGTATGATTTTTATGAGAGATGCTTATCAACAAATCCTGGTGCACTTCTTGTTGTTGAAGATCTTATACCAGATTCTGTATATAGACCAAAGACAATGATTAGAAAATATCTGCTTCTTAAAGATATTCCTGATATTCAGGTTGGTGAATATGTAAGATATATGAGAGCTCGTGATGAAACACACGATTATCATCACCACCATCATCATGATGACGATATTCATGTGCATCCAATTGATGAAATAGAGGATGATGACGATATTCATGTACATCCATTTGATGATGTGAATGGTGACAATGATGATGAAACACTTGATAATGTAGATGGATCATCAGATAGCTCCTCTGATACAACTGATGATAATGTAAATATTCCATCTGCTCAGGATAGAGGTGCATCACTTGATAATACTGATTCAGATTCTAATATAGTTGATAATATGAATGGATTTACAATGGTAGATCTTAACGAGATACTTATGTAACTTTGACATTATATTAAAAACTATATAGAGAGGAGAATCCGAAATGCCTAGTAATACTTTAAATAATGATGTGCTTTCACATAAGCCTGATCATAGAAGAAAACCTAAAGGACCTTTGCCGGTTCAAAAGGTTATCTTAACAAGAAAATTTCATAATACAATATATGAACTTGCAGTACGTACAAATACTGATGCTGTATTTGATGCTAAGTATAAGTATACTGTGACAGAAATGCTTGAAGATTTGACCAATGCTCTTATGACAAACTTTCAGAATATTGCTAAAGTAAGTGAAGCTTTTAACGCACTTATGGAAGGATGTCCTGAAGAATTTAATACATTAAAAGAGATTGCTGATTACATCAATGTAAATGGTGATCCTAAGTCTGAACTTATTGAGCTTATTGATAGTAAGGTTGATAAGATTGAAGGTAAAGGATTATCAACACATGATCTTACTGATGTATTATATGATAAGCTTACAAATGATTATACTAAAGAAGAGCTTGATGAAAAGTTTGAGTTTGTAACCGATGAGCTTGGTAATATTAAAACAAATATTAGAGAAGTTGAAGATAGGGTTCAGGCACTTGAAGAGAAAACTAATGTTGAAATTGGGGATACTCCAGCTGAGACAGTAAAGGATAATGATATCTGGTTTAAACTTCATAGTGAATATGTACCACAAAATTAAATATAAGAGACTAACCAATATTGGTTAGTCTCTTTTTATCACGAAAACACTACCTTAAATGCTATAAGAAAGGAAGGAAATCTTCGATGATTATTAAACTTAACAAAGATAAGTTTACAGCAATCGAGGGAGCATTTTTAATGCTTAAAGAGGATTCTCTTGCTGATGCTCCTAAGACTGTAATTAAGGATAATCTTGAAAGTGTATTTGATGGTTTTAAATTTACAATACGTATTGTAGATACTAATAACCCTAAAGTTACTTTTGTTATGAGTGTATTTCCTGAAGTTGATACAGCTTCTAAAATAGTAAGTGCAATGCTTACTGGTCATGAAGAAAAGATCATATCTGATCTTTGGAAAAAGAATACTAAATGGGTTATTGAGATCGACAAGGCTATATTTGATGGTATTGGATTTAGTAATAAAGAACTTACAGCTCTTTTATTACACGAAGTTGGACATATCACAATAACTAATAGTATTCCAACAAGACTTTATACTATTATGAGTTATGAAGTAGCTAAGACAAAAGCTTCTAATAAAGCTTTAATTAAGGATGAACTATTTAGATCAATTATGTCTCTTCCTATACTTGATGCTTGTGTATCTGATAAAGCTCATTCTAGTATTAGAGATGAAATTAAAGCAGATAAGTTTGCAAAAAAGATGGGATACTCTAACGAATTATATTCTGCTTTAACTAAATTAACAGATTCATCAAGGGGTACCTCACGTAATGATGATATTTCAAAATTAACAAACTTTTCTCTTTCAACCCTAGATGAACTCAAGGAAAGAAAAGCAAATTTAGTTAAAAAGAATTTAATTGGTCTTAGTGAGTCATGTAATAGTCCATATATAAAAGAAGTAATTGATGATTTTGTTGAGAAAGTACTTACTGAAAGAGAAGGTACTTTTATCGATAAAAATGATTACATATGGACTAGAATTAATGATGACATTAATAATTATTATACAACAGAGTTCTTTGGTATTACAAAAACTCTAAAAAGAATAGAGCCTGCTGATATTGATTATGTAATGATTAAGATGGAAGGAATTAAGTCAGAAACAGATAAGCTTATGCTTATAACTTATATCCATTCTAAACTTGATCTTATAGATTATTATTTAAGTATATTAAAAGACCCTAAACTTTCAAGAAAGTATACTATACCTAATAGTATCCAGCAACTTGAAGGATTTAGAGAAAGACTTATGGTATATAGAGATAATATATTAAAATATAGAATTCCTGATAAGTTTAAGGGAATACTTGTAGCTTGGCCTGAAGGATATGAAGGATAAAAAATAAGAGACTGCCTCAATTGGTAGTCTCTTATAATTATTTCGAATTAAATGCATCGGCTACAGGTATATCTGAAGATGATTTAATTTTAGGAATTCTAATATTTGATAATTCTGGTATGTTGAAAACCTCATCATTTTCAGCTCGATCACAAATCCATTTAATCCAATTATTACCAGAGCATATATAATGTATATCATAATCATCTGGCATACTATTTGGTACAATACCTGTCATATAGTTAGTATGTTTACAGTCATCAAATGCCTCTTTTCTAGCAGTTCTAAACATATCTAATTTATTATCAATATAAAATTTCTCATCATTACTACCAGGCTTTAACATTTCAGATTTATTAGATATAAAGTCTATAGAAGTTTTAATACTCATAAACCAACTTCTAGTCTGTTTATGTCTTTGATAGTCCCATTTAATCATATGCTTCCACAATCTTATACAATTACTTCTTCTAGTATCTTTCGAAGATTCCATATAAATATCAATAATATCGTCTGATGATTCTATTATAGCATCTGTGTATATATTAATTATACCACGCTTTGAATCTAAATACATATTAATAGCATCACACAATTCTTTTACACTTATTTCCATAATATTTACCTCACTTTTATTCTTTGAATATCCAATCAATAGAATGATAACCATCAACTACACTAAACATATTAGCCAAATCAATCACTTCACCATTATCACAAGATATAAATGCATAATATGTTCCATTACCATCAATCTCTGATTCAAATATACCTGTAACCGCATTACTCATCAATGGTGTTTTGTATAAAACTCTATCACCATTTTTAAATGGATATTTGTATACTGTATTAATTGGATATACTATCTCAGTATTATATATATTGTCAGTATGTATATCAGCATTTGTTATTATAAAGTTACCATTAACATTGTCAAATCTATATCGTATAAAATTTGTCATAGATTTATTTGGGTGTATTTTATCTATAAAACCATACGAAAATATATTCATATTAAAATATAATTTATTGTACGTTTTTGATATATATGATTTTAAGTTTGTAAATACATCATCGAATGTATGACCATAAAATAATTCATATATACGAATATTTTCATATTCACAATCAATTCCACCAATGTATATACAATAACTATCATCATGTAAATCATCATATATTTTATTAATATCATCAACTATTGAATTTGCAACAGGATATTTTTTATAGTTGTCTATATTAGTACATTCTACCCATTTTTTCATATGATTAAGTTTATCAACTAATGGATAATATCCATATTTTATTAAAAACATCAATCCATCTGGCTCAATACTATCTTTTATTTCATTTATATAATACTCACGGACATCTTTAGATTGTATATGGCTATATACTCTATTACATAATTCTAAATACTTGTTTTCAGACATAGTTTTCCTCCCTATCCATTTGTTCTAATATCGTATCAGTAATATCACGATTATTTAATAAATCTAGTGTCTTATCAAGAGCAGTTAGTGCATCTTCAAGCTGCTCTCTTCCAATATCATCATAGTTATCAATATAATTCATATTATTTCATGCTTCCTTTCTTATGTTTATAAGTGTTTATAGTTACAAATTTCATTAATATCATATAAATAATGTATAATTATATTTTAAAGAATAGACATAATCTTAATCACTTAGAAAGGATTATGTATTATGATAAATACTATATATAGCAACTATTTAATTGTAATGAAATTTTTAGGAGTATTTGTAGGACTACTAATACTTCTTCAGGTATATAACTTAATAAGAGCTCTTGTAATTCATATAGATACTAGAACTGCTAGTATTAAATTATATGATAAAAATACTATGATACTTAGATTAGAAAGTAGAGTAAAATCAACAGATGCTATACTTAAACTTATCGATACTATCATAAGTAACGAAGTAACTGGTACTTTGAAAACTTACATGAGACTTGGTGATAAATATAATAATATAAATACTGCAGATGATATTGCACAAATATCGACTAGAGTATTTAATGCTATAAAAAAAGAAATATTCGAAGATAATGATACTGTAATAACAGATGAGTATCTAATGAGATATATAAACGAACGAACAACATTAACGTTTCTTATTAGTACTCAGGCACTTAATAATGATTTAAAATAAGTATAAGGACTAGGATTATTCCTAGTCCTTATATATTAATTTTTTACAATACCCCACATATTTTGGTGTATTGCTCTAATAGAACTTGCTACAGTTAAAGCATTAATTCCAGGTAAATCTAAAATTTCTTCTGGAACTGTCTTTAAACTTCTAGCTGTTTCAACTCTCTTTAAATCTCTATTAACAATAGCAGCTGGTATGAAGTTTTTATATTCACCTTCACCATTTGCTGCAGATAAAGCTTTGTCCTTTGGAATTGTAATATTATCACCAAGTTCTGTGTTAATATCTACAACAACTGGGCTTACCCACTTTGGCATCTCTTCAGTATCAGGACCTGCAAGCATTTCTTTAAATATAGGCCAATCCCATGATACTCTATCCATTACAAATTGTACTGTTCTATTCCAATTAGTAAATTTATTATATAACCAGTTAAATACTCCTACTTTAACTTCATCATATGTACCAGATACATTTACATATTTATTATCTTTTCCAAGAAGTGTAGGAACTATTGAAGATTTAGGAATATCTAATAACTTATTTACAGAAAAGTCATTAAATTCTCCATAAAATGTATCACCATCAGCATCGACCATTGCAAGTGAAATCATTTCACCAAGTCTTGTATTTCTTGTAAGATTTACAGCCACATATACATAGCATAATCTATCACCAGATGTTGTTACTACAGGATTTTCTGGTAATGAAATTTCAACTGGTTTAGCTTTAGTACTTTTTATAGTAGTCTTTTTAGTTGTTGCTTTTGTTGTCGTCTTTTTCGTTGTTGCCATTTTCTTCTTCCTTTCGTTTTAACTTAATTCCATTAGGAAAATAATATTGTCCCATAAAATCTGTACGCTTGTATTGCATATCACCAAAGATAACAGGTTCATATGAACGAAGTTCATAATCAATATAATCTTCAAGAAGTAGATTATAACAATATGTCATCCAGTCTATATATTGTGCCTTAAGTTCAACATCAAAATCCTTTGGCTCAAGCACCATTTTAGCAAATCCGATAAATGCAAGTCTTCCTCTTTCGAGTATAATATTTGACATAACATTTATTACAGCACTAATAGTATCAGAATATATAAGATTCTGAACTCCACCAAGCATTTCACATACTGTTGAAAATGATAGTTTGTTAAAAGCTTCTATTGTATGAGTTCCAGATAAAATGTATTGATCTTCTATATCACCTCTTTCAAGTATTGGATTTACAAATTTTATCATGAATATCCAACCAGTACCTTCATCAATTTCTTCTATATCGTCAATATCAAAATCATATGCAAAATCTGAATACTTAATAGACTTACCATCTGGCATATTATAGTAATGATCGCCATATTCATAATCTTCATCAAGCATTTCTATATCATCGTCTTCTTCTTCATCATCAATATAACTAGTATCTATATCAGTACATACTATAATATCTTTATTATACTTAACACAACTACCACTAGGATCTTGACGGATTGTTTCTATAAATTCATCACTTACTGGAATACATGTAACTTCTATTAGAACTTCGTCTACTATAGGATATAATTCTTGCATCTTTCTAAGTGGATAAGATTTTAAATTAAGAGCATACCTAGTATTTTCAGTCATACTCATAATGGTATTTTGATGAGTTTAATAAGTACGCTTTGAAGGTTATATGATATATCTATATAATCCTTATGTATTTCAGGATTAAATATATAGATATCATCTGGTAAATTCACATCAAAATCTGATTTGCCATCAAAACGTCTATAATAACCAACATCCAGCTCCTTTCTTTTATATTTATCAATAAAACGCCGCATATAATCAATAACATCAGTTTCATCTTTTACTTCCATTTTATTAAAGAACTTATTGATTATATTAAGCATATAGTCTTTATGATATAATATAGCTTTATCACCAATACCTTTAACATCTAAATAGTCTTTATTATAATAGAGTTCAATATTCCTATTAAGATGTATATACGATGTATATCTATTCTTTTCTCTGAATTCTATATAATCTTTAAAGATACAGTTATCACATATCTTTGTAACAAATATAGCATCCTTTTTAATAGATATTATATCATCTTCTGTAAGGTTATTATCTTCAAAAAATATTTTTCTAGTATCAGCAAAAGCTTTCTTAAGGTTGGATGTAAAATTATAATCATCTCTTTGTCTAAGACCGAGCTCTTTATTTCTTTTACTCTTATCCATAGATTTGAGTTTATTATACTCTTTTTCACTAATGAGATTATAAGCTCTAGCTATATTCATACCAGCGCTTTTAATATCATATTCAATTATTTCGGTATTAAATTTATAAAAAATATTTGGATTTATCCAAGTATCTTTTTCATATAAATTTTCCATAACAATACCTCAACTTAATAAATAAAGCTGGCTATATAGATTTTATAGCCAGCTATTTTATTAGATATAATCAATCTTTCCAACAGATTTTGTTGGATCAATCTTTTCTTTAGAAGTTCTATTACCGAATGATATATCCATATATGATACATGCTCATCTCCACTATACTTCCAATTACTTGTAGTTGTAGACTTATATTTCTTACTAATAGCGTCTATCAAATCATATCCAAGTGGATTCTTACGAATTCTTATAATAGAATTTGGAAGTAGTGTATGAAGCTGCAAAACTATATCACATAAATCCGCAGTCGATATACTAATTAGCGTCTCATCTAAATATGCATCATCTTTATAATATATCGTTGCAGGATTTGTACTAGTATCAGTATACATTGGTAATAGCCTAAGTTGCTCAAACCCGCTTCGATCAACTTCAATTACATAATCACTATCAAGGATTGATAAGTCCTTAATAATGTCAAGTCTATATGTTGAACCAGATTGTGTCTTAATTACCATATAGTCTGATACTTTATTACTCTTAAATATTACTCCGCGAATTTCTTTTTCACTAGAATCTAATTCCTCTATACTATCAACAAATGTACTCGATGATATATCAATACCCTCAGATTTATTTATAGCATCACTGAGTATTTTTATCATATCTTCATTAGATTCATGTGATGTACCGCCTAAATCTATAATATGACATATAGATTTTGGTAATGATTTATATATCTGAGCAATCCTAGCAATAGCTAATTGAAGTTGATTATCAGGATCTTCAAATATAATATCTCCTATAGGATATTTACCTGTAGTAGGATCAAATATAGCAATACGCTTGATAATAATATTATCATTTGATATACTAGCGTTGATTTCAATAATATACATCCTACTTGGATCTAACATTGGTAAATTAGTTTTAGTAGGTTCATCTAAAGACTCTTCTGCATTTTTTGCTATAGTCTCTTCTTCTTTAGCCATGAAGTCTTTAAGTACATCATGATTTTCTTTTTTCTTTGTATTATTTTTTTGGTGTTGTAAACTACTTTCAATTTTTGAAAGTTTCTTATATACTACGTAATTAAATATCAACGATGTTGTTGATATTATAATTGCCGCAGCAGAAAGATATTTCTTATACATAACTATTACCTTTCTTTGTTATATAAATATATCAACAATATTCTTCATTTCAGATATTGTCATTCCTTTTTTATATAAGCCTCTATCTTTTAATAGCTTTTTAAGCATCTTCTTTTCACTATTTTTTAATTTACTTTCATTTTTTACATTAGATATTACTGACTTCGCTTTAGCATCCTTTATATACGCCTTAGCTTTTTTATATGCTCTTGCCTCATCAATATCAACAAGTTCAATTTTACCACTCGCAAGATCTCTATATTTATATACAGGATATTCAAATTCATCATATATAAAATCGGCAAGTATGTATATAAATTTTGAAAGTTTTGCTTCATTTCTAGTGCATAAGAATATAATGTTATATTTATGTATTATGGCTTCTGTAACAAGTACAGCTATTAAAGATATATTTTGATTAAGTTGCTCTATATAAGCACTTTTAAACTCGTCATCACTAAAAGCTACCATGACAGATGGATCTGGAAACAGAACTGATGCTGTCATGATATTCTCATATTCAATTCTAGCTCTTCGTATTCTATTACTAACGATAACATATTGTGCATTTAGTATAGCATCATCTGTCTCATTATTAAAGAATAAGTCTAAATCTTTAGATGTCATAACAAACATCATAGTGTTCCGTTTCCTTCCAGTTTATTATTGACCTTTATGATGTACAGCAACTTTCATAGAACCGTCATTAGATTTTTGATCTTCATTTCTCTGAATTGCTGCTCTAAGCATATCTTCAGAATCATCAGATGATTCAAGGTCGTCTTCATTGATGTCATCTTCTTCAAAATCATCATCTTCGTCGCTCTCATCATCACTATCATCTAATATAAATGCTACAATTTTTTCATACTGTTCAGTTACAGCATCTCTACTAATAATTGTGAGATTATCAACAAAAGATTCATCATTATCTTCTACATAATTTGATTTGATGTAATCAACAACATTGGTCTTTTCATCATTATCATTTGCTGATGAATTATAGAAAAGCTCTACAAAGTTTTCTTCATCACTAAATGAATGAGCTTCATTATCAAGTATTGTTGCCAGATCAAACCATATATTATATGTAGATTTATCACTATTATCATTAGTAATACTTGGAATAAGACTTGTAAATCTTTCAATAGCACCAGCATATACAAAATATACTGCAATATATTCTCCAAGTACATCAACGAATACAACTTTTTTAGAATCGTTCTGCTTAAGAGAACCTTTGATATCCTGAAGTCTTTCTACGAACTCATCCTTTTTAAATAGTGCTGCAGGATATCTATTTACAATAAGAGCCTTCTCAAGTAAACTAATAACATCTTGATTCATAAGACCATCAATACCATCTGTAGATCCAACTAGGTCTGTGAGCATTGACTGATGTATATTAATAGAAAATGGTGCAATTTCATCATCAAATTTAGCAACACCAACAGTTCTATTTGTTATTACTGATAACTTTCTGATAGTTTCAAATCTAGATGTATCATCATCTTCATCTGATGTATCAGTAGGCTCTTCAAATGATGTATTCTTATACTCTGTTTCAACTACGTCAGAAGTATTATTACCTTCATATACTTCTTCAAATGATGGAAACTCTTCTACAGGCTCATCTTCTTCTGTATTATTATCTTCTGTAAGATCTTGATATTCGACATAATCATCAGGGATTGTATCATTGTTAACTTCAGTATCATTATTATGACCAAAATTCTTAATGATATCCTGAGCAATCTCTGCTTCAAGCCCTGTATTCTTATCTCTAAATGTCTTCTTAGGAACCTTATCAAGTTCTAATATATTTTCTATATTATTTTCATTTATATTATAAAATTCTTCTCCATTTTCAATCTGCTCTTCTGGGCTAACATCATCCCATCCAGCAAAAGATTTTCTAATTTTATTTTTCTTCCCCATTGTAAAATTTTCCTTTCTTTTTATTTATTTTTATTTTCGTTTTCAAGTTTCTTTTTCTCAGTGCTGATCCAAAGTCCCGCATCATTCATAAGTTTAATTATTCTATTACGCAGCACATTAAGGTCATTTTCATCCATATCGTCAAGTCTTTCAAGATATGGCCAATCTGTAGTTATTTCAGATACGCCAGTGATGGTTACTTGTACTAATACTTTCCATTCCTTACCATTTTCATCCGTTAGTTCTATAAATAATGGATTAATATTAGATTGTCCACCATCAGGCAATGCGGGAGAACTTACTCTATTAATAGTATAGTTTGCTTCCATTTTATTTTTTAATCCTTTCTATTATATGAAAAGCTGTAGTGACTGAGATGGTTCTCAGTCACTATTTCGAGGGTAAGTTTATTAAGACTGAGAATTGCCACTACAGCTTATCAACTAAATAATATATAACTTAGTTGGGATTATCCCAGTCTTGTGTACCTATCTTTCCCTCTTCTTTGTGTTTATGATATTCCTTTATTATCATATCCACTTTATTTACTTTCTTTTCTTTTGTCTTTACTTCTGGTTCAAACTCTTTTACTATTGTTACATCCTCGTCAGGTTTAGTGATATTATATCCAATTCTTCTTATATCACCAATTTCTTCCTCTTGAGCTTTTCTAGTAATTCTTCGTCTTATATCACCAAAAGTATATTTTCTACCACATTTTGGACATATTAAATCTACAAAGTTTTTATCATATTGAAGTATACTTGTATCATCACAACTACATTTAAAAGTACCAAATGTAGTATTATAACAATATGCATAATCAAGTATACATATAGTTCCATCAAGTCTTATTCCCCAATTGACATAATTCTTTGTAGTTATTCCAATATCACCAACAAGATACTGTTCAGATATTGCTTCCAAAATCTCTCTCATCTCAGATTGTCTTGATCTAAAATCATCCTGAGTAAATATTTCAACATATTCTTCAACTGCAAGCATTCCATTTGGAGTACATTCATAACATTTAGTAACATATGGCTGAAGTGCTTTTGAATATATAGCCTCTCTACGATTATCGATCCTTTTATATTTAATACAGTACGTTACTACTATATCGAGTTTATTATAAACTCCTCATATTTTCATATGAGAATAGACTATATCATTATCTTATATTCTATTACCAAATATAAGATACGTGGAACTTCCACTACCAATCACTTGTAGTGTACTCTACTCGCTTCTTCACTTAAGTCTTTCTCTTAAGCTATGCTTTCGATAGTCTTTGAACCTTACTTATTATAATAAGTATCGGCTGCTAATTGTCTTTACAAACAAGAGTTTTCAGCAATTCACCACGTTTTTAACTACATATCACTATGTAGTGGCACTACTTGTCAATGCCGTCTTTATCCAAGGCTATTTTTAGAGCATATCCATCCAATAAAATTGCCGAACGGTTAGTGCCTGCGCCAAGTTGTGTGAATGGTATGCTATGATTTCTTAAGATATCTTGCATCATTATATATCTATCATTATTATCAATACCAGATGATAATGTGATAGCATACATCTCTAAGAATATATCATTATTAAAATATTTATTTATGAGAGACCTTTTATGTTTCTTAGTTACTGTCGGCATCATTTCCACCAAATAGCCCTGTTAAATCCAAGGCCCTTTCTTCATATTCTTTAAAGGAACTTTCAGTAGCGCCTACTGATTCCATCAGTAAATCACTAAAGTCATCATTTACTCTCTTTTTAATATCCTTTAAGTCTTTCTTCTTTTCTTTATTCTTTTTATCTTTTTTCTTATGTTTCTTTGGAATATATTTCTCTCCATTCTTTCGAGCTTTCTGTCTTTCTTGTATATCAAGAAGATGCCTCTTAAGTTCTTTTTCTTTCTTCTTATCTCGTTTAGCTATCTTCTTCATCTTAGCTTCTTGCTCTCTATTTTCTACAAAGTTTCTAATATTCCAGCCATCCTCTTCTAAGATCTGTTTAAGTTCTAATTCCTTAACTTCTCCAACAGTCTTATCTTTACCAGAATAATTTACAATGACATGATTTTCTTCAAATTCATTTAAAGCTTTCATATATTTATAATAGTCTTTATCATTAAGAACATCACCATGAAATTCTGGAATATCAGAGTCTGATACATAAGAATAATTTTGATCATATCTTGCAATCTCAGCTATATCATCATATATCGAATTATGCAGAAAGCTATCACTAAGCTTATCAAGTGTTCTTCTTTCTAGTTTCATTTCTTTAAGCTTAGCTACAAGTTCTGGCTGTGATTTAATGAGCTTTTTAGATTGCTTTGTAGTTAATGTAACACCCACTGGAACATTATCTTGAGAATCTTCATCTGCATTAAATACAGTATACTCATATCTAGATTCTTCTTTAGTAAGTGGCCTAAATATTTCTTTAAGCTCTTCATCAGTAAAGTAATTATCTACATCAATCTCATCTTCCTCATCAAAATCATTTCTTTGCCATTTTGGAAGTATCTCTATTGGATCATTTCCAGATAATACAAATTCAGCAAGATATTGATAATTAATATCTTTCCTATTTGGTCCTTTATATTTTGGAAACCTCATACCAACAATATCAATCTTCCCTTTAAAGAACATCTTTTTGAATTCTTCTGGTGAATATACACCATTATCCTCTGCAACTTTATCAAGAAACTTTAGATGTTCTCTTACTGCAACAACATACTCATCAAGTCTTCTATATATTCTTTTCATAGACTTAATTTTCTTAGCATATTTTGCAAACATATTATTCTTTTCACGTTCTTCATCAGTTGCATGATAATCATCATCAAAAGTATTAACCACAACACAATCAAATCCCTCAAGTATTTCCGGAATTCTACGTTCTGGTATTTTAACGATAATCTTCTTAGCCTGTTCGATGATTTCTTGTTGTTTCTTTATAGAAATCTCTTCTTGGCCATTTGTTTGCTCCATCTCATCAGCAAACCCAATTGTTATTGCCATTTCTTTCACCCTCGCTTTATAATATTTTTAATACTTCATATAAATAATATATTACTATTTATTAAAGTATATTTCAGCAAATATCGTTAACAATTTATCTTTTATAAACCTATCTAATCTACTTAGTTCTGATACATACTTGGAGAATTCAAACTGACTATATTCAGTTTTATATTTATATTCGTGTGTAATGTATATATTATTAGATAAATTTATAGTTACACAGCGTAAATATTCTGCATCAGTTACTACCAATATACTTATCGCATTATGTTCAATATCAGAATATGACGCAATAGTATTACATTTACAACCCATGTAATTTGTTATTATATTTTTAAATTCTTCACTATTAAAATATATAATAGCATTATCCGATGTCATCACTATTTCCTTTCTATAAATAATAAAGAAGACTAGAATTATCTAGTCTTCTTAAAAGTTATGCAACTACTCTATCTATAATTTCTCTTTCCTCTTCAGGACTATGTTCTTTATCCTCATTTTCAACCTCTATCTTTTCAATATCATCAACACCATCTATTTCAAGATATGTGAATTCTTTTTGAATAGCATCAAAATCTTCTTTAGTTACAGATTTTGTAAAGTTTACTTTACTTTCAAGCTTATCCATAAGTTCTGGTTCCATATAATCACCATACTTTTCAATAAAACCACTATATTCTCCATATACAAGATATAGCGGAATCTTTATTTTATCAGAATTATGGACCATTTGATGCATAGTTTTAGATAGTGGTACGAGTCCTACCATATTAAGGTAATGCAGTTCAAGGACTTCATCTGCAATCATTAAATCATTTATAGGAAGTCCTTCTTCTTCATACTTATTAACCACTGTCCATACGATATCCATAAGTGTAAATGGATCATGATGAAGTTCTATAGATATTCTTTTTCGTCCTCTAGTTTTATCTTGAGATACATTAGCTAGAAATATACATGAATTCATATCCATATTTTCTTTACAAAATCTAACATAGTCTCTATATTCCATAGAAGATCTCACTATAGATTCAACTCTTTTAATAAATTTTATTTTCTGTTTATCTGTATCTAAATCAACGTAGTAATCTACGTGTTGCAGCTTAGATATTTTCTTAACTTTCTTACTAATACTAGCCACAAACTCACTTGCTACCATATAAGTACTTATATGTACTTATACTCTTTCTCTACGTAAGAGTCTTAAATCTGTGTAGCCCCAGATTATTTATATTATAACTTCATAATATTTCTTTTTAAGATTACATAAATTAATAGCAGCATTCATATCTCTATCCTCTTCATACCCACAAGCAGTACACCTGTATATTCTATCTGTTAATTTAAGATTCTTATTCTTATGTCCACAATTACTACATATTTTACTACTAGCATAAAATTTATTAGCTATTCTAAGTTCTATATTATACTCTAGGCACTTATTAGTAATACATTGCCTGAAATAATACATCATAGAATCTTGTAACTGTTCATGTAATTTACTAGTATTATCATCTTGTAACATATTAGATACAGATAGATCTTCTATAGTAATACTTGAGGGCTTGGTTCTCGCTACTAAAGTATATACTAATTTATTTATATAATCTATACGTATATTATGTAACTTATCATTTAATCTAGAGATACGTTTCCTAAGTTTACGTATATTAGATGTATGGTAGCTTTCTCCTTTCATAATATTCTTATAATTTTCATTTGGTTCTTCACCATTATGATTATCTAAATACTTATTAAGTAATCTACCATAATTTATTTCAGCTTTATAACTTATTACTTGTTGTAATTTAATAATCTTATTCTTTATTTCTTTATACTTATTATCATCTTTATAATGTTTCATATAATACTTATTACCATTACTAAGATATATACTAGCATAATTCTTTATACCTAAATCTATACCTATATGTAAGTCTTTATTCTTATTATGTAATTTATTAGGTATATAAGTATATGTAAACATAACATAGTATTTATTATGATCTTTTATTACTCTACCAGATGATATACTAAATATATCTGGTAGATAATCTTTTTGTAATATTCTTATTTTACCTAATATAGGTATACTAATAATATACTTACTATATGTATCAAAATGAATATTATCTTTAATAAAGAAGAAAGATTCTTTAGTAAGTCTTTTTCTAGAGATAAACTTAGGGTATCCTCCAAGACCTTTAAAGAATCTTTTATAATTCTTCTCAACATCTTGTTCAGCAGCTTTAATAGCTTTAGTACTATAATTATTTATCCATTTATAATCATCATTAACTTTCTTAAGTTTATTAATATACTTATCAAAATCATAAGCACCAATAAACTTATTACATTTAGAATATTCAGACTTATTATATTCTATATATTTATTCTTAATAAATCTACAACATCCTAAAGTATTATTAATAAGCTTTATTTGATAATTAGTTGGATAAAATCTTATCTTACATACTTTATTCACATAATATTATTCCTTTCTACATTTTCATTAAGATACTGTATAAATGTATAGAAAATTACTATATTGAAAGCATTGACCCGAACATATTAATGAAACAATGAAACTGATCTAATTCTACATTAGGTCCTTCATAGTCATCACTATCACTTGATGTGATTCCTGATAATTTTTGAGCTTGCTCATACTGGAGAGTATTTAATGCTTTTTTAAGTTTTTTACTAGCAATACATTTAACAGGAAGTGAATTCTTCCACCAATTAATATCAAGATAATATGCATCTAAAATGGTATCATCTTCACAAGAAGTATATTCAAATTGTGTTAGAGCTAGATCAATATTTGTTATCGCATAACCATCAGATCCTCTCGTTATTAATGTATATCTATCAATAACACATTCTCTGAACTCATTAGCGATATCTTGATATTCTGACGGCAGAGCTTCTTCTTTTTTAATTTTATATACATCTTTTTTACGTATAGATAAAAACTCTTTTAAAAGTTTTTTATTTGATGTGATAGCATATAAGTTTTTGGCTTTATGTCTTTCATCATCATATGGAAGCACTACTTCTTTATCTCTTCCGATATAATACACAAAATATATTTTCATGATATTATTCCATTTCTGTAAGTATTTTTAAATACTTTACAATATATGTACAATTGGTCTATATTATATTCCCACCAACCTTCAGAATCTATAATAGATTCTGTAATGGTAATATTTTGACATATATCAAGATCTTCTAAAGCACTACGTACATTTTCATTAAATAAATGCAATATTGAATCACATATACTATATTTATTAGCATCAAAATTGCTTAAAACTTTAACGGATTCAATCATACCAGATATAGTATCACTCATTCTATCTAATATAATATCATCAGCGCTATATGTTAGATAATCGTATTCATCCTCTGTTGATAATACTTTTACAATTCCTTGCTTTAGATATCCATTATCTTCAAATACTGTATTATATTCATGATAATCAAGTTCAAGTCCTGCTATACTTTCAGAATTCATAAACCATTCAAAATCATGGTCATCTGAAATTTCAAATTTAAGGACTTTAAATAATTTATTATCTCTTTCTTCCATAAATTTTTTACAGTATTCTTTCTTATCAGTGACAGCATATATTCTATGGCCATATATAGTATAATGACTATATGATAATGCTTCATATTTATCACTGTCATTTGATAATATTTCTATCATATATATTTTCATTATATTTTACCTACAAATGTGTAACTATATAGATATATGAAAATAACATACTCTGTTCGTAGAAGATTTGTTATCTTATCCTTAGCATCATCACTAAAGTTAATAACATGCATAGCTCTTTCAAATCTTTCTACCTTTTCATCTGATTCTGGAAATGATTGGATATATGTCGAATCATATAATGTACAATATCCAAGTACAGATAACGCTTCTTGTATATCATCATTAAATATAGCATAATCCATATCAGGTTCAGCCTTTGGTCCAAACTCATTCATATTTTCACTTCCATATATAGAAAAGTTATGTTTTTCATATTCAGTTACAACCATTTCAATAAAGTGATCTTTATCTATTATAGATTTGCCTGATAATCTTTCATATCCATCATATCCAGGAAATAATGCTATATCAGTCTTTTCAAGCATAAGTGAATGCTGATTTGAGGCAAATTCTGTGAACTCTTCTTCATCATCATATTCTTTAGTCTTTACTTGAAATATATCCTGGCATCTTTCAGATAGGAATCTTTTTACATACTTTTTTTTAGTAGTCCAAGCATATAAAACAACAACATTATCACCTTTAGTATATCTATAATTTAGATTATTAACACCATCTATAAGATATTTATATTTTGAGTTAAATAGATAAGTAGCTATTGTAATATATATTAAATATACTTTCATAATTACATTGTATCCTTTATACATTTAATAAGTACTGCAAGTTGGTCAACTTCTAGAGCATCTTCCATTTCTTTATTTTTTTCAAAGATAGATTCTATATAAAACTTAAAGTAACTATCTTCTTGATTTGCTGGAAAGAATCCACCATCCTCACATATAGCTTTTATATTAGTAACTATCTTTTTATTCATCTTTTCATAAGCTTTATCATCAAGACTATATGCTATATAAAGATGATAAGTATAATAGTTAAGGGTAAATAAAGCTTTTTGTATTTCTTTATTAAAGATAAGAGGAGATGTCCATACATTATTATATACCTTTAATGATACTGCAGTACATTTATGAATAAATTCAAGTTTCTCACCAGTTGTAAGAGCATAATCCACTTTATACTTCTTATTAAGCTCATCATCATAAAATGTTATGTCTATAATATCAAGCATAAGGGTTCTATAATCATACGCCATATTATGTACATCTTCTTTAGTAAGATCTTTTATTTTTACTTTAAATTTATCCATGTTTCGTTGTCTTTCAAACATCTTTGCCAAATACTTCCTATCAGTATAAGCATATAAATTATAATCACCATCTTCATCTCTAAGATAGTATATATAATATTTAAATTTCATCATTATAAGTTTCCTCAAATATATTCTCTAAATTTACATAACCAGTTTCTTTGTTAAGTTCAAACTTCTTATTCATCTTATGTATTCTGTCAATAGTTTTATTAAATTCTTTTTTCTTACCGTTAGAATACATATACTTTGTACAGTCAGCTATATCGGATATTATGGAAGCATATGTATATATAACGTCGTTATCATACCTCATCACTTTAGTTTCCTTTCATCTCTAAATTGATTACAATTTATCGTCAAATAAATAATATATAAGTATATTTTAAAGTTTAATTAGATATGACAGTTAAATTAACATCTATAATTTATAGAAAGGATCAGGATAATATGGCTAATTTGAATGTTATTGAAGATTGTAAAAGAAACCTTACATATGATAATATAGTTATGGAATTTGCAAAAGAAGAAGATGATATCAATAAATGTAATGGATGTGATCATTTTCAATATGATGGGCAGATAGTAACTTGTGATTATTGTAATAGATAAAATTTAATATAGGAAGGTGTTATTCATGAAAGTAAATATGGTTTCAACTTTAAACATTGATAAGTTATATAAACTTTGCTGTACTAAGCAAAATACCACAAAAAATCCAATGTCTTTATTTTCTGATAGATTATATGAATTCTATAATAGAGTAGAAATTGCTCTAGAACTTATAGATGTATCAGTATATGAAGCATTTGTATTAAAAGATTATGCAACAAGTGTATCACCATTAAATAATAAGCATTTCTTATTTAATGATAATATTCCACTTGATGCACCATCTGAAGTTAAAAAATATTGTGATATTATAACAACAATATCAGAAGATGTCGGTATTCATGATAATTTAAGATATACATATCCATATTTATATGGACCAGCATATCTTGTACATGGTGATATGGTTGTTAAGTTTACAGGTAGAGACTTATTTAAGTTATTTGAAAAGAACCCTGTAGATTTCTTTTTAAAAGCAACTAGTGGAACTTGTGCAACTCAAAATGATACTGATCAGACACTTATATTTAAAACAGACTATAAAATAGATATAGTAGGAATACATAGCTTTATAAAAACTTTATTCTTAAATAAGTTCTATGGATATCTTATTAATAAGGTAGTACCAGCTGATCTTGTCACAGATTCAGAACTTCATGTAAACTTCTCAAATCATGAAAAGAAGTTTAGTTTAGCTTCACTTAAGCACCCTTATCTTGAAGTAGACCTTAAAAATAATCCAGATGAACTTAATACTAGTGCAGCTATTAAAGCTAAAAATAAGGTATATAAAGCTGATGACGCTTTATATATGACATCTATTGATATAGAGATGTATACCAATTTTAGTACGTTCCTAGAGCTTTATATGCTTCTTCCAAAGAGAATGTTTACAGTAATTGAAGATCTTAAGGTTCCATTTAACTTTAAAGAAATCTATATACCAAAATCATTCGAACCTTATTATGATAAGCTTGAATCTAGATATACTCTCCTGCAGGAATATATAAAGAGTATTAAAGATAATCCAGCTGCAATGTATCAGTATACGTATCTCAATTCAAAGATTGCATTTACTGTAAGCTATTCATTTGAAGATGTTAATCTATATATTAATCCTCTTATAAAAAATAAAGGATATATTAAAGAAACTTCTGAAGCACTTAATTTCATGATGGCTTCAGCAAAGACATTATATAATGTTATATAATGCAACATTATTATAAATACTAGTATCATGGTTCAATACTATATTGAACCGCTGAAATGAAATAATAGCAGTATTCTGAATTTTCACAGGAAAAGTATATGAAGCAGTGATCCTTTTAGGAAGCTGAGATAATTACACTGAGTAAAGATATATGGACCGATCTTTGGACGGAGAATACAGAGTTATAGTAGAGTACTTTAATAGTACTCTACTATATTTCTATTACCATTCTACATATCCATCTTCATCTTTAGAATTTTCAAAGTCATCTACAAACTTTTCATGTCGGGTTATTGCTGCTTTCGATACTTCAGGAGCTTTTTTAATTATTGAATCACTAAGGCCTAAATCAGCATAATGATCTGCAAGCATTGTTTGTATATTACACCAACCCCACTTAAATTTAGCATCACAAAGACTTTCTAATTTTGCTTTAGATGCAGCATCATGTACAGATAGTATTTTATCTGTTATTTTATCAATAAGGAAAAACCATATGTATATAATAAGATACTCAGTATTATCAGTCTTAATATATCGTGCAACAGATGCTGTGTAGTATCTTGGTTCACTATCTTTAAAATCCATTGCAATCCGTTTATTAAGACCTTTAACCATTATACCAATAGATTTATATACATCATTATCATCAATGTTAAATGGCTGTCGTATTTCATATTTAAATCGTACGGCATTAAATTTTGATGTTGGCTTCTCTAAATAATACTTTACTTCTGCTAATATTACACTAAGATGTTCGATGTCAGAATATACGTATATATCATTCATATTTGGTGAATTATATTCCTTATCTGTATAATATACTTTGTCAATAATATCAGCTTTCATTTGTTCAATAGTTGTAGAATAGTAGATCTTCTTATCTGATTTGATATAGATATTTGTTATATTCATGCTATTTCCTTTCTTTTTATCAAATGCTTTTTATACGTTACATAAATATAATATATAATCATTTTTATTTTTAAAAATAAAAAATTATAAATTCTAAATTAATAAACAATAAATTTAAGAGACAGGCATTTATAGCGCAAGACAGCGAAAGAGAGCGAGAAAAAACAGGAGAAATACCAACCGTTTGGGTTTTCGACGCCCTTAACAACCTTAACCAGAACATGGCTTTTTGCTCATGTTCTAGCTTTTTTTTACTTTTTTAACTTAACTTGATAACTTTATTTTTTACTTTTCATCTGATATAACTTTCTTTTTTTTTTAATTTTTTAATTTAATTTAACTTTTTAACTTTTTTAAATAACTTTCTCATATCTTTTATCTGATATAAATTTTTCAACTTTACTTTATAAATTTCTTTACTTTTTTAACTTTTCATATAATTTTTCTAACTTTTCTTTCTTAATTTTTAACTTTTATCTGATATATCTTATCTGATATAACTTTTTTTTAAATTAACTTTACTTTTTTAATTTAAATTATTTCGTTATTTTCGTACTTTCGTTGTATAGCGCTATAAATGGTCAAATATCTGATATAAATTTCTTTATTTCTTTCTTTACTTCATTTAAATATCTTATCTGATAAGTTATTTCAATCAATATTTTTAGTTTAATTTAAATTATTTCGTTATTTTCGTACTTTCGTTGTATAGCGCTATAAATGGTCAAAATCGACAGAGTGTATTAAGGTTCTGACAAGTTGTGTTTTTCATTTGACATTTTATTAACTGAAATACTTGTCAGAGGATCATACTATGAAAATTATAAAATTTGTAAAAGATAAAATCAAACACTTAAAGAAAATAGAAATTTTGTCAGTTCTGATTTTGATAGCAATTCTGTATTGTGTTTTAATGATAGGATATAGCATCTGTAAAAACATAATAGAGATAAATGAAGATCATCAAAGTCAGATAAAAAATCAAATAGAGATATGTCAAAATATCTAGTATAACTTCAAAAAATAAGAGTATTATGAAAATTAGGTCTAACATGAAGAACATACTTACGTTTAAAAAAGTTTTGTTAAAAATTAAATAAGAGAGTACCTCTAATTGGGTACTCTCTTATAATAGTTTTGTTAGCCATCCTCTTCATCTTCAGACCCTTCTTCAGAATCTTCAGATGGAATTTCATCAGAGTCAGGATCAATTTCGACTTTTTCAACTTCAAAAGTTACTGGCACTATAGTAGGAGTATCTTCAATTTCCAAATCTGGAATTGATACTTCAATAATACAGTCCTCTAAAATTTTGAAAAGTCTAGCATAGTCTATATAACGAAAAAGTCGTGCTCCTTTTTTCTCACTTTGTGTATAAGTTACACGAAATTTCTTTTTGTGTTTCTTTAAAGTAGAGATAAATTTCTTAGCGTCAATTACAGTAATTGATTTAGCCATTTTCATTTTCCTCTTTTGGTATAAACTGTACAGAACCATTAAAAGGGTCGATATCAACTCTCTCACCAACTTCATCTTCAGAAATTGGTGAAGTAAAGTCAACATCACTAACTTCAGTAGATTCTACATCACATACAGCGTCATCTTTTCCCTTAACATTATTTTCAACTGCATTAACTACATTATTTATAAGCCCAGCAATTTCACCAGAATCTATAATAGATCCAGTATTAATTCCGAGAAGATTATCGATGAACTTCTTTGTAGTTTCAACAATTTCACTCTCAATTTCATCAGTAAATTCTTTGCCGAGTACTGTTAGATCAGCATCTAAATACTTAGAGAGTGTCTTTGAAATTTCCATTTCATAGGTAGTACCATCTTCTGCTTTAATAACAAATTTCTTTTCAGGATGGTTTTGTATTTCAGGCATACCAGGAATATAAAAGTTCTGATATGTATAATGACCATCAATAAAAGCAAACTGATTTGGATCTGGCTTTGGATGATTAAAATTATCAATAGCAAGATCAATAGTTTCTTTTAGAAGTTCTACATCAGTGATATTCTTTTCATCAATCAAAGCTTTGATCTGATAAAAACCATCACATACTCCAATATTATACACCTTATAATATGCTTCTTTCGCACTATTTAAAGTGTTGTCAATAAAATTTTGTGTGTTTTCTGTCATAAAACATTTTCCCTTTCTTTATTATATTTTGATTATATTAGAAAATCCTTTGGTTTTTCTATCAACACCACCTACTGATTTTCCTATTACAATAGGTCTTGTGTTAAATATTTCAAGTACTGGCATAAATGGAGATAATATATTATCAACGATTGTTGTATAATCAATATAGGGTAGTAGCCAAGATGGAATCTTTTCTGTTTGAGGAATAGCAATAACCTGCATACCTTTAGATTTGACAAAAATTTCTGGGTCATCATCACCATCATAATTTTCGACAAATTCATTCCAAGCATCAATACCAAGTTTTTTATACTTAGCTTGATATTTCTTTGGAAGATCATTCCACCATTTATCTTTATCTTTAACCTTTTTGATATCATTATCTTTTTTAGTAGTTACAAACATGCCAGTAGTATCATGAAATACTTTATCTATAATAGTATTATAAATTTCAGGATCTGTCTCTTTTAAATCTTTAATATCTTCTTCTTTAAAGATATTTAGTTTGAGCATAGATACTTTATTAGGAAGCTCTATTATATTGTTTGGGTATATTAAATTCCAAGCAAATACTCCCCTTATTGATTGTTCACTACTAGGATCAGCATAAGCTTCAATCTCTTTAGGAGAAGCATTAGGTAAAAAGGATGTATCACCCTCTCTAATCTTTCCTATAAGATCTTGTCTAAACTTATTAATTTCTCTCATAATAGCTTCCACATCAATATCTTCATCTACAAGAATATATTTTTTAATAATACTTGTATAGAACTTTTCTGCGAATTCACTACATGTAGCTTTCTTGAAATCAAAGCCTTTTATGTCATATTTTGGCGGATTTAAATAATTACCCTCACGTAGTGTTATTCGAGATAAATAACGTTTCTTAGCGTCACCAATAACTAGACGTAAGAAAAAGACAATCTATATATCTTTACATAGATTAGACTATATCTTAATATTATATACTATTACCATATATAATATCCCTCCCATTTCCCTTTATAAAAGGTACTCTACTCTCTTCTTCTCATAAGTATTTCTCTTATGATATGATTTCGATAGTCGTTGAACCTTACTTATTATTATAATAAGTATTGGTTGCTGATTGTCTTTATTACTAGATTATTACACTTTGGTACTAGTAAAATAACAAGAGTTTCCAGCAATTAAAGAGGTTTTAAACGAACTCTACGAGTGTTATATTGTTATATTTTTTATCACCTCATTTTTCATGTGTTATTAATTATATACAATACTCATAAAATATTATTTACACACTATTTTTATATTTTTATCGCCTCGTTCTTCATATTCATTCGTTCTTCCATTCATGTTAACTATATATTACTATATAGAACAGACTATATCATCTTACATATTACTATTACCATAATATGAAAGCCTCCAACTTCCACTATTATATAATAGTGTACTCTACTTGGTTACTCTTATAAGTATTTCTCTTATAATACCCTTTCGATAGTCGTTGAACCTTATTCTATATAATATAGAATCTTGGCTGCTGATTGTCTTTATAAACAAGAGTTTCCAGCAATTAAAGAGGTTTATATAATAGATTATTCTATTACACCACGCATAAATTCATGGCATATTTAGTACGATATTCTTCTGATATATTAGCTTCTACACTAAATGTGTATAATATAGTTCTAACAGCTTCTGTTAGAATATATGTTATAATATTGATTCCGATGAATATATTATGAACTCTATCTCTACCATAATCAGTATTTTTAAGTACCATATCAAAAATCTGATTCATTATAAGATCTAAAGATAATATATTAGAATCAGTATCTATTACAGTAACTACACGTCTTTTAAAGTTTCTGAGTCTATATATTCTATCAAAAGACATATAATCTACGTATATATACTTCATCATAATATCTCTTAAAAGATTAAGGTCTGATATAATGACTTCAGGAGCATCATTTGGGTCCATAAAATACATTTTATTTACAAACTTATTATAATCTTTAGCTTTCTTACCAGTAAAGTCATCTTTATATTCATCTGGAACAAATCTAAACCAATCTTCATCACCTTCATCAACATAATCAAGATTAGGGATTGATTCAAATATATCAAAGAATATATCTTTAACATACTCATGATCTTCAATAAATTCAAAAATATTATTCTTGTAATAGATAAAGGATACTTCATTATCATTAAGATTATATACAAAATCACTAATGATATTTTCAGTATTGTCATCTTTATTAATAATCTTATTAACAAGTCTATCGATACATTCAGGTCTAGTTTTTAATGTAAACCATTCAGGAAGATCTTCGTTTTTATCATAATCTTTAAAAACACATCTTACCCAATCAAAAAATTCATCAGTATCAATAAACTGATAATTGTCAGCAGCAAATCCCTCAAACAAATTCTCAGCAGTACTAATAACTTCCTGTGCAGAACTTGTTGTTGCCATTATTATACATACCTTATATTACTATAAGGATTAGACTATATCTTCATCTTATATACTATTACCATATATAAGATGCCTCTCATTTTGGATTATTAATCCTACTCTACTTACTTCTTCACTATAGTATTTCTCTATAGCTATGCTTTCGATAGTCGTTGAACCTTATTTATTATAATATAATAAGTCTTGGCTGCTGATTATCTTATATAAGAATTCCCAGCAATTAAAGAGGTATTTAACTGTATATCACTATACAGTGCCCCACATTAATTTAGGGCCTGAATAGAGAGAATAAAAAGCTGCTGAAGGCATTCCAGAACCACCATAATAAGAATTAACAAGTTTCTTTATGTTATTTTGAAGTCTATCAAGGTCATTGTATTTATTAATATCAGTATCTACATATTGAAACATTCTTTTCTTAGTAGCTTTTCTTGCCTTTAACTGATCATCAAGCATCTTACCTACAGGATTTATAGCTTCATCTTGAGTTTTATAAAATGTCATATTTCCTGCAAGTATAGGTTCCCTATCTATTGCCCAATCAAGAACTGATAAAAGAGTAGATTCCCTTCTTTCATGTGTATAATTATTATCAAGTGTAAGTTCTGGGTTTTGCCCCATTTCTTTAATCATTTCATCTACTACAGATTCTATTTGGTTTTTATCCCAAGTAGGATCTATCATCTTGATTGATTTGATCATTCTCTTTTTATATTTCTTTATGAATGATCCTTCTTTTTCATATTCCATATTTTAAATTAATCCTTTCTAAAGGTTAAGAATATGTGTGTCAAAATATTAAAAAACCTTGACAATTATTTAATTTAATAGAAAGGGTGTGGTAATATGAGATTTTATAAACCTCATAACTATCAACATACTAAATTTATAATTAGAGTTGACTGTATTGATTACGAAATAAGATTTGCTACATATGAATCAAATCAATTATATGGTAGATGTATGATGTATGATCCAATAAGTAAAAATACTTATTATGTACATAATAGAATAGAACTTAATGGTCACACATTTGTATTCGTATGGAGTGATAAATATGATTGGAATAGAGATAACTATATTCCAGATAAAGATTTAACTGTATATGTTGATGAGACTCCAGCTATAGATCCACAGTCTGTATATAACCAAATAAGAGGCAATATCCAAAACATTCAATTAAATGTACATTAATAACTAATGTAAAGAAAGGAAGATATCAAAATGAGTAGATTTACTGATATTTTAAATGCTACACTTCCTTCACAGCAGGAAGAAGTAAAAGAGTCATCTGATGCAACTCTTGATGATGTTATGAATATTATAACAGAAGCAGAAGAGGAAGCTGATGATGAAGAGGAACCAAAGGATACTGATGTAGAGGATCAGGAAGATACAGGTTCAGAAGATGATGATGCTAACGATGCAGCTGAGGGTGAAGATGGCGAAGAGGATGAGTTCGATATCGATGATCTTACAGATGATGAACTTGAAGCTATGGATAAGCAGCTTTCTTCAGATGTAGCTGATGCTGTTGCATCTGATGGCGAGGGTGAAGATGAAGAAGTTAAGCTTTCTCCTGAGGAAGAGATGGAAGCTGATGACATGATGGCTGTAGCTGCTACAACTATGCTTGTTAAGGATGAGATGAACGCACAGGAAAGAGCTGAGTTTTTAAAGGATGAAGCTCAGGTTAAGTGTGCAGTTAATGAAGGATTCCTTACAGATGCAGATGTTAATGAGCTTATGACAGAAGCTGAACTTGTTGAAGAAAAGTATAACAACAAGATGATCATCAAGCTTAATGCTGAAGCTAAGAAGCGTCAGCTCTATGCTCTTGCAGTAAATGTATCTGCAGCAGCACATCATGATCCTGATTGGGTTAAGTACAAGAAGTGCATTAAGCTTAAAAAGCTTATCCACAAGAAACTTGAGAGAAAGTATGCAGGAGAAGCTAAGAAGAGAGCTAGAGTATACTTTGCTCGTCTTCAGAAGTCTGGTGCACCTGCACTTGCTAAGATTGCAAAATAATTAGAGAGGTCCTGCTATAGTGGACGATTCAAAATAGAGAGTACCTTATTGGTACTCTCTTTATTTTTATTCGTAAATTTAACGATTATGATAATACATTATATCTATGAATGTCAGATATTAAAAGAATATTACATAACTTAAACGGAGGAAAAATATTATGCTGACAAATATTGTATTATCATTATTAATTGGAGCTGTATCAACAGCAATAGTACTTTCAGAGGATTCTGAAGTAGAAAAACTTAATATGGAACTTGATGAAAAGAATAAGCTCATTGAAAGAAATGCTGATTTATATAATCAGCTAGTTGACAAGATTACATCTGGTGATATCGATGAAGATGATCTTGAAGATATTGATCTTCCAAATGAAGATGAGGATGAAGAACCAGAAGGATTTATTTCTGATGTAGATTCATCGGATGATATGCCTGAGTTTGGATGGTTTCCATCAGAAGTAGTTGAACTTGCTAGTAAAGCAAATACTGCTCTTGAATCATTAATGGATGCTATTGAAGATAGAGATATGACAAAACTTGATGATGCTACAACAAAAGCATTTAATGATATTGCTATGTATACTACAGCATATCAGGTTCAGGCTTTTGAGTATATTGAAGATTTTTATAGTAAGATTACCTATGACTTACAAGATCTTAAGTCGATTAATCCTAGAAATAAAGATATCAATAAGCTTAAGGATATCTGTACAGATGCTATATCAGCACTTATTGATAAGGCTGATGAGCTCAGATTTCCTGATGAATTCATGGATGCTGCTGTAGAAGCATTTAACTCCGAAAACCCACCTTCAATGAAAGTGAAGGTCCATCATAAACTGGAGGATAATGATGATAACAAACCAAATGAACATGGTTAATATGAATAAGGTTAAATTAGAGTTAGAAAGACATGGCCTTATGACACCAAAAATAATGGAAGTACTTGATAGTATAACTACAATGAATGTAGTAATTACAAGTCAAAATAATACGGAAATGAGGAAGAAAGATGCTAATAGAGAAAACAACCCTGGTTAAAGTATGGGCAGCTCAAAATATATTAGGGATATTTAAAGTTATGGGCATGATATGTGGTACGTTTAAAAATATCATAACCTCACCTTTTTATATGTACCATTTTTAAAATTATACAATACAACTTAATATTTAATATTAGCTAAATATTGAAATAGGAGGAATTACTACAATTATGGAATGTAAAATCAAGTTTAAAGGAAAAGAGTTCCACGAGAAGAAGTCCTTTGTAAACTTAGATAAGGCACTTGCATTTATTGATAAGAACTTTGAAAAGATTGATTCTGTAAATTATCAATCAATTATGGTCTATGGCTTAAAGGGTTTGAGACGTATGACAAATGAAGAGATATATGAATTACTTTTAGGTCGTGACCCATTCGCTAGAAGACATACTCAAAGTGAGGTATAAAAATGGAAATGCCAATTAATGAATCTATAAACCAGATAATTGATAGCCTGATGGGAGAAAAAGCAAATCTATTAAACCATTCTGATAGAGTGGCACTTACCAATGCGCTGAACACCATGCAGAAGTATCAGAAGATAGAACAGATATTTTGCAGATATGATAATGGTGAACTGACTCATAATATGTTTGGATTGTTGGTGGGAAAAGTAATAGAAGGTGAAGAGCCAAACAATAGTGCTGATGTAAGTGAAAAAGGTAAAGCCAACTACTAGTTCAGTTGATTTTCATAGAATAAATGAATTGGCAGATTTTACCATAAAGTTATAAGAAAGGTAATGAAATATGATAGATAATAATGCCATATTTATAGAGAAAGTATTGGAAGGTATACCTGAATGGTTACAAGTAATAAGAAGTAAAGAGAAGAGAATAACACCACATGAACTTTACTTGATAAGAAAAATAAAAAGTGAAGCAGAAATTATTCTTGCAGAAAATGAGAGAGTATACATAGAGTCAGAAGCAGACCGATAATGAATGAGAAAAATTAAAAGAGATATTTCCAAATGGGTGAAAAATATGAATTTAATAATACATATCCGTTAGATTGGTGGAACGCAGAATATAAAGACCCAACTACCAATACAAAAAAATGACTAAAGTTTATAGTTTGAGAGGATTTTTATGACGACTCATTGCAATGCAACAAAGAAAGATTATGATAGTATTATAAATGCTATACATGATTTTAAGAAAGAAGACATATCAGATGACGAACTTGATATTAGGTCATATTATTTAGCACGCTATATATTTAATAGACTTAATATCAGCGTTTATGATATGATACATGAATGAAAGGAATAATGTATGGATGATAATCGTACAATCACAAAAGACCAATGGGAAGACATCGTTTGTCAGCTTGACGACTTGGTTAATCTCAAGACTAATAACAAGCAAGAACAAAACGCCGCAATTGACGATTGTGCCGGAACAATTCTTGAGATTCTTTGTCTGAATAAGCCTGATGAGGACTAACAAATAATAACACGACTACCAAAATATGTAGTCGTGTTATTTTTTAAGCACTTATATAATTTGTATGCATTACATTACCCATAGCAACTTTTAATATATAAAGTATTATAGGTGTCATAATAAATACTTCAAGATTTGCTGATAAATCTAGTAGTTCTTCATTAAGGTTTAAAGGAATATCTTCTATATTAAGATCTTCTCCTCTTATATATGACTGAATAAGTTTTCTCCATTCATGATTTTGTGGACCATTTAATTTAACAGATGCTACGAATTCATCACAGAATGTGTCAATTTGACCACATATATCAGGATTAGCTGGAAGATCTGCAATATATACAGACCTATCAGCATATCTATAAAAAGATGATTCCTCTCTATTTACACCAGGATATGTTACAAATTTAAAGTTATCAATTCTATTCTTATCAGGTCTTTCTATAAATCTATAGACAGACTTCTCATATTTGATTCTTCTTTTTGGATCTTGAAACTGATCTGTAAGCATTATTGTTACAAGATTCTTTTTTTCATTAAAAAGATTATGCTTATTTATAAAGATAGTTTGCAGAGGATCATACAAATATTGGTTAGTTCCAAACTCACCAAGAAAACAATTATGTCTATCATTATAAAATATACTAAAATATGTACGTGCTATTTCATTATACATATTTTGTACTGCATTATATCCTTCAAGAGCACCATCTTCTATAATACATGTAGTATCTGTACCAATATTTTCCATAATACATGTATTATTACTAATTACCATATTCTCAAGTTCAGTAAGTTTTTCATCATCATTAAACTCAAGCATGAATGTGATACGGTAAAAATTATCAGCAACAGCAGCATCGTATTGTATATCAATTACTTTAAATATAAAAGTTTCTTTAAGAGTAGGAATTATAAATCTATCATTATAAAGGGGTTTAATAGTTCCTGGTATAATAATAGCATCTCCTTGATATTCGCCGTCAATTCCTTGTGTATCTTGCCCAAGCTGAATTATAACTTGATCAAGTCCATATAATGGAAAATTCTTTATTTTATTATATCTTATAGGTGACTTAGCACCAATTGCAGAAAGCGCATCTATGTAGCCATCATCCATACTAGTCTGTTCATTATTTATATGATAATATGTGACATGAACAGGGGTAGTATCCAGATATCTAGCAAGTGGAGATTTTAGTCTATTTTCATATAAAAATTGACTTTGCTCCAAACTCTGTTGTTCATTTATCAGAATCGGCATAATAATCACAATCCTTTCTATATACTTTAAATGTCTGTTTTTTACGAGTAAAATAAAAAATAGCCTAGGAATTTCCTAGGCTATTTGATTATGATTTTATCATAGGGTAATGTTTTAAGAGGTATTTATTCCATTTCACATAAAAATGTGTTGCTTCTTTTATAACTTTTATAGACTTACTAATAAGTTCAGATTTGATATGGTCATCAATATTACTATCTGATGCTATATTGGATACCTTATTATTAAGTCTTGTGATATCCATATATACTTGTTTCATACTCATATAAAATTGATTAGTATTATGAAGTTCTTCTTCACATGCACTAGAAACAGTCTTAGGGTTAATCCAAACTTCTACATCAGAATCTTTATCAAGGCTATCATCAAATTCTGATATAATCTTTTCTATAGTGTTTGCTTTTACAATAACATCTTCTGATGATTTATATGATCTACTATGTATAAGATCTTCAAGATGTTTAAATATTGTATCACCCATTATATTATATTTTTTAAGTATTGGTCTAGCATCTATAACACATATAGATTCAGTACGATTTTCTATAGCTCTATTTGAATATTGATATAACTCTTTGATTCTTTTAATATACTCAGATTCTGTCTGATTTTTAGAATCAGAATAATCTTGAATATACGTAAGTACATTATTTATATGTGATGATATTACATAAAATGCATCCTTTATTCTAGATTCATTATATTCACTTGATGAGGAATCATCAGCCTTTTCATATACTATATCTGAAGACATATTAAGATAATCAAGTTCTGATGAAAGTCTTTCAAGGCTCTCCATATCAATCACCACCTTACGCAAATAATAGCACATTAATGGCTATTGTCTTTGAAATGAAATGAGTAACTTTATTAGATATTGCAGTTGTCATTTTTTTAATAAAGTTAACATGCTTAGGGATAATATCAGAACCAAGTGAATCAACTCTATTTGCAGTCTCTTCAGCAACATGTCTCATTTCATCTACAGTTTGTATAAGGTCATTTAGAGAATCAAGAGTATGTGTATATCCACGTTTTTCATTTTCAACAAAACGCAGAGCATCATCTAGCGATATTGTTATAGTTTTATTTTGGGCTTCATTCATTTTCTTTTCCCAAGAACTGGATATCTTCATGAAAGTATCTAGGTCCTTATCAATATCAATAGTTGATGTATATTTCATCTTAACAAATTTTTTAGCATACTTTTTAAGATCATCACACATCTCTTTATATTGCTTTCTTAAATATACGTAATCTGTCATAGTGACTTTTGTCTTACCATCTTCTTTAGCATCTTTTATTTTCTTTTCCATTGAATTTAATGTTGCTATATAAGAAGATTCTCTAGCACCATGCTTTAAATATTCAGATAGCTTATTCATAAAGTTTCTTATTGAAGTTGTTATATTTGTAAAGAACTTTTTAATAGTAGTTATAAATGAATCACTTACCGATTCAACTTTTAAATCTGATGTAAAAATATTAATAAATGAGGTATCAAACTCCTCACTAATTCTATCTGATTCTATTAAAAATAAATCAGATAATGTCATTGCATCAAAATTCATAAATTATCCTTTCTAACTAAAAAAGTATCCAATGCAATAATGCACTGGATACTTAATAGTTACTTGTTAGATTCAAAGTCTTGACTTGTGACTTTTTCAATCTCTTTAGTTTCAGTATCAGTACCTTTCTTTTTCTTCTCTTCTTTTCTAGGTGCTGGAGCGGAAACTTTTTTATCTTCACTTCGAACTTCTTTATTCAAAGCTCTTGTTTTAAAACCATCATATCTTGATGTTTTAAATGTAATTGAATTAAAGTTAAGTCTTGTAACTTTAACTTTTTCACGTAGATTATGAGGATTGTGCTGATATACAGTAAATCCATCTCTAATCATAAGTATGATATCGGACTCAGATATTTCAGTAGGATGCTGAATGGGTCCACAAATTCCGCCTAAGCACTCAATTGGTCTAGGATCAAGCACTGTGTATAAATGCATATTTGACTTCTTCATTCTTCTCTTCCTTCCTTATTTAAAGTCCAATCATCTCATCAAATGTGAGATCATGATCAGCATCAAGAATACGCTGTATTTCCTTATTTGCAGCATTATCCTCAGATTCAAGCATTTTATCAAGTTCTACTTTAGCCTCTTCAAGTTCTTCAACAGATTCTCTAACATATTGCTCTTCAGCAACTGTAAGTCTATGATCCATTTCATCGTCAAGAACTGATTCTTTTAAGTATTCTACTTCACGTGCATAAATAGCACGCTCACGCTTCATATTTTCAAGTGGAGAAACTAACATAAGCACTACCATTCCTTTCTCTTGTTGTAATAATAACACAAGTAATCATTAAACTAATGTTTTGATTATAAGGAGCTAAAATGCTCTATAATATCGTTTACATCATCATTTAGATACATTCTAATATTTTCTATAGGAATATTTTCATGATGTACAATCTCAATAAATCTTGATGTTTTATCCGGTATATCTAGATTATCATCATATATAAAACTGAATTCATCATTTTCCTTTTCAATAGCTTCTTTCTTCTTGTTTCTCTTTTCTTCAATATAGCCATTTACAAAATTAACCTTTACAGACTTATTAAATTTATATCTATTTTTAACATATTCAATAAGTCCCTCTGGCTCACTACATTCTGATGGTATATTGAATTCAAATCTAACATGTTCAAATACCTTATTATCAATTTTTGAATCTATATCTGTTAAAGCTTTCTCAAGTTTTTCGTTGTCAACACTACTGTCTTTAAATATATTAGATTTATAGCCATATGATATAGTGACAAACTTATCAGCGAGAGTGTTTTCTATAAATTCTTGCTTATACTTATGCTTATCTGTGTCACACTCTATCTTATAAAAACCTTTTCTTCCTTCCTGACCAAATTCCCATCTAGAAAATGATCCTACATAAAATACCTTATCATCAATATTAGTATTTATATGATAATGTCCAAAATATACTTCTCCCTTACAAATATCAGCTAGTTCAGTTGATGAAAATATAGGAACTCTCTTTCTTTTATCATTACCAGATGCTTTCATATGAGCAACAGCGTTACTCATCATTTCTTTAATAACACCGTGGCCAAATACATAATCATATGTATCACTAAAAAAGTCACTATAAAATTCAGATTGGTTTATAACATATTCTTCTGGTAAGTATAATACATTAAGATTTGGGAGTAACTCTTCTTTAGTTGCAGTTTTTATAACTTTAATATCATCATATAAGTTAATTATGGAAAGTACATCATACTGATTACATTCATGTGACTCTGTACCATATACAATTCGTATTTTAGTGTTGAGTGGTTTGCACGCATCAAATAATGTTTGCAGCATATGATACGCCATAACTGATTCTTTATCATTAAGATAAAATTTATGATGAAAGAAATCTCCATCAATTATAACAAAATCAAGCTTTTTAAGTGTTTTTATATAGTTTATAAATATTTCTTGGTATTCATTATTAAGCTTATTAATATCAAATGCTCCAACATGAATATCAGAAATAACAAGTCCATTATACTTTGCCATCTTCTTCTTCCATTTCTTTAGTTATTGGTAAAAATTTTTCAGGAATACAAACTCCTCTATACTCATCATTTTTATAACATTTATGATATAATACTTGAGGTATTCTATTTAACCTCATATCAGGAATGATATTAGAGTCATTCCAATCATACGGTATATCTCTATCTATACACACACCACACCTATTACATTTATAATATACTTTAATATATTTTTTACTTATTTTCATCACAAGACACCTCTTCTGACCAATCTATTGTTATTCCAGGACTAGACATAGTAACAACTTCTGATTTAGCTACTATTTTAACCCTATCTGGATTCGGCTCAAACTTTATAAGAGTTGTACCGCCAAATGTTTTATCATCACATTTATGCATACATTTAGACAAATCATCAAACCTATATTTATCAAATGTATTTATATTTGAAGATATAATGGTTGAAATTTGTGCACCACAATTATTACATAAAAAATATGCTTTACCTATTTCGATATTCATAATAAATCCTTTCTAAATATATTAAAAAAATGTCACGTATAATATAAAAAAGGAAAGACATCGTTGGTCTTTCCTTATACTCTAATATATCCGAATCGTCGTCGGATCTCACCTTTTTATTGATATTAGTAGTACACAGTACTCTACTAATATATTATATAATAGACAACTAAGGTATGATGAAACCTTTGATAATTTTCATAATAATTTTTAATAGATAATAAACGTTGCATTCATAGAATGACTTGGCAATTTAAATAGTATACTTATACTTTTTAGCATACTTTTTTCTTTTCTTATTGTGTTTCTTTTGCTTATTTTTAAGCTTCTTATACTTCTTTTTATACTTATCCTTTCTGTGTTTCTTACTCCCTTTCCTCCTTTCTTTTTCAATTTTAGCTCTTTCTTTTGGCGACATATACTCACCCTTACTTGCATCAAGTATAGACCTTGGCTTACCATCAGCATATTGCCCAAAGAATAATCTTTTGACATCATTATTGTCATTGATTTCTCTAGACACTGTCGTAAGTACTGTCACAGCATTTGTTAAAATTGTTGCCAAATCCATGATTTTAATGTTTCCTTTCATCATTTTATTGTATCTATCATATAAATAATATATAATTATAAGTGTAAAGTCCTATAATATTTTAGTACATTTACTTAAGATAAACATACTATTTATAATGAAAGGATGGCTAAAAATGACGACAATACTAGGCTTTCCTGAATTTACTATAAAATATTTAATAGCATATTCAAGTATAAATCTTATATGCTTAGTACTTACAATAGTTTCGTTATATCATACAGTGTATGGAATAGTAAAAGTGCCCCATCTTAAATTTATACGTAAAATAATGTTATCATCAATACTTATAAATATTAGTGATACTGCTTGGAAATGGGTTGAATGTAATGTACTTAAAATAGATATAGAGTCAGCGTATACTATCAATACTATGTATTTTTTAGGTATGCAAATAATGGCTCTATATGTATTTTTACATTTTTACTCATCAATAAATGATATAACGATAAAACCATCAGTATATGCTTATATAAGTATTCCATGTGTCATTGTATGTATTTTAAATTTAACAGATATTATACATAAGACACTATTTTATATAACTGATGATATTAAGTATATCCGTGGTGATTTATATGTCATTGAATATATACTACCAGGATTATATCTTATAGTACTTGCTATAAATATTATTATAGTATTTTTACGAAGCAAGAAATCAGGACATCATATGCATTTGTATTCGAGGACTACTGTGACAGTTCCAATAGCAATTGGATTATTTGGATTTGCGGGAATGTTCTTTAGTACAATACCACTTATAACAGTAGCAGCATCATTTTCAATGATGTTTTATTATACTCAAATGCTTGAAGAGTTTGTTACAATAGACCCTGTTACTGAAATAGGTAATATAACAGACTTTAATCAAGAGATTGAAAAAAGGGTTGCTATTGAAAATGTTGAAAATAGGGATGATTTATATATCATTCTCTTGGAAGTAATAAATCTAACATTAATTAATGATAAATATGGATATATAGAGGGTGATCATATGCTTAGAAGAGTATCCTCTATATTAAAAAGAAAAACTATAACTGGTGATGCATTAAATGTGTATGTATCTAGATTTAAAGGAGATACATTTGCACTTATTGTAAATTCATCAGATGATTATGATATTAAAGAATACTGTATGAGTATTCAAAACAAGATTAGTAGAAGCGATGTGATACATAATGTTTCATATGTAACTGAAATAGAATATGCTTATACTAAATATGAAAAAGGTTTAACTGTTAAGCAGTTTATTGAAAATGCTGAGCGTGAACTTGCTTTAAATAAATATATAAATAACAAAACTATAAGTATAGAGGATAAATAATATCCTCTATACTTTTTTAAATACATTTAATTAATATAATGAAAGGTAGGTAAACTGCCTATGGTAATAGTAAATACGAGTAATGAATGTATTAATCTTAATCATGTAATGTATTTTTATATTGATAAGGAAGGAATTTCTAGAAATTATTCATCAGTAATCTATGCAAAACTATCAGATGGTAGTGATAAATTGATAGAAAGATATTCTGATGAAAATATATGTAAAGATGATTTTAATAAAATCATAAATGAACTTGATAACGGTAGCAACGTAATTTATACAAACACGTCGGATAATAATAAGATAAGAATTATTGATAAGAAGCGTAAGGATGCCTAAATTAGGCATCCTTTTTTATAAACCATATAAAAAACAGACACTTAAAGTATAAAGAAAGGAAAATAGCCTATGTATTTATATGAAAGGCTTAATAAGGAAAAAGAACTTAGAGAAAACCAAATCAAGTTCCAAGTTCCTCCTGAGCCACCTAAAGAAAAAAGATTCGTAGCATTAATGACTTCTATGTCACATACATATGGTAATGCTCTTGCTTTTATAGAAAATTGGATGATTGATATGTTCCCTAAAGATGAACATGGAAACACTATGTTTAAGACTATACATGTTAATAGTAAAATAGCACATAGACAAATAAGGTCTACAAATAAAGAGTTCTTAAAAAAGTCTAAACCAATGATTATATTTAGACCAAGAATTGCTCCATATGATGAAGAGAGGTTTTTACAAGGAACTCCTATTATAACAAGGCAAGCTGATATTCATCCCACATGGGGTGGTGGATATTTACAACCATTTTTAGATGATCCTCAACATGATATTGCTGTAAAATTTCAGTTAAACAGAGTAGTATTTTATGTTGATGTTGTACTTATATTAGAAACATTAATGGAACAAATTGATTATAGGCATTATCTTGAAAATGCTATAAGATGGGATCAGCCATTTCCAATATCAACATCATTTGAATCATTTCTTCCTCAAGAGATGTTATCTTTAATTGGTGATTGTTGTGGTGTTCCACTATATGATGAGACTAAATCTGTTGGACCATTTTTAGATTATATGAATCAACATTCAGCATATCCTATAACATATAAGTTTAGAGGAGCGTCTGGCAGTAAAGAATTCTTTAGATATTATCCAGTAAATATAGAGACTACTATGATGAACTTATCTACAGATGAAGGTGAAGCAAAAGGGTCTATAATGGATTCATATCAAATAGATTTTACAATAAAGATGGAATTTTATTCCAATGGATTTTATTATATTTATAGTAATTCACATGATATTAAAATGCCTCTTATTAAATATAATAATACTGAGCTTATCCCAACATTCACTGATGTACTTGTTAGAGGAGACCTTAATTTGGATCATGGATGGCAACTTTATAATAGAGGAGCTATTAGACTTGAAGATCCTAATGATAAACTATGCATAGATGAACTACTTAATAATTCTATAAGAGTTGCAATTGATTACCATATAAAAAATAAGATGCCTTTATGTGATCTTATTGATTTACGTGTACGTAAACAAGGAAAACTATGTAGAAATGGTAAAGAATATACTATTGATTGGGCTACAAGAAATGTCCAATTTAATAACCAGGATACATTTCATACATTTAGTTTTCAAATTATAATAAACCTTGAATATATCAATAATCTAATAAAAACTGTATATAAGCTTAAATAATATTATAGGACTACTATATAGTAGTCCTATAATATTAATCTATATTATTTTATAACTTATCAATTTTAGATTGTATTAGCTTGACTATTCTCTTCTGCATACCTATCTATGATATAATAGTGATAGTTCTGCCTTCAACAACTGAATCTGACATCTCATTAATCTCTGTCTTTAAATCCTCTAGCATATCTATCACTTGATCTTTGTTATACATCTCATCCCATTGAGGTATTTCTACTTTCCCCTCAAGTTCACCTTTTTCATTAATTCTAAAATCAGTTACCATTTCTTTACCTTTCAAAGCATTGATTTCCTTGTCTTTCGCTTTAGCTGCATTTCTTCTAGCATCATTTGTATTCTTCTTTAGCTTATTAATTTTATCTCTGATTAACCTTTGTATCTTTGCAACTTCAAGATTATAAGCGGCTGACCCCTCAATCTGTAAATTTAAATCATTTAACATAGATATCATATCAGCCTTGCTATAAATTTCTTCTTCATCATACATCAAGACGTATTTAAGGTCTGTTTTAAGTGATGATATAGCATAACCTAGAGTTTCTACTATTTCTTTTTCTTTATTTAAATCAATATGTTTATTATTAGAATAAAGCTCTATTTTTCCATTGATGTCTTTTAAGAGGTTTTCCAATACTTTGATGTGGTGTTTTATCTCATTTATTTCCGAATGTACTATACAATCCCAGATATTATCTTTATCATAATATCTTTGATTTCTATTAGTTGTATCGAATGATTGTAAGCACTGGTCAAACTCTACTACAAGATTTTCATTACTTTTCAGCTTGTCAATTTTCTGTTTGATTAAATCATTAATCTTAAGTTGAATAACCGCATCTACTCCGTACCTATCAATGCAATTATCTGTGGCATAATCGCACCAATCTTCTCTCGATTGCATCTTTTTAATCTCCGACTGTATCTCTGCAAGCATATCTATTACGTCATCTTTGGAATAAGCATCCTCTGTCATATTATTAACAACTTCTTCAACCTCAGATTTTTCTTCATCCATATACCCCATGTAGAGAAGTTTATCCAAAAACTTCTCAGCATTAATCATACGTTTCATCATTATTCTCCTTTAACTCATTGATTTTCTGTTGAATAATGTCTTTTACAACACGCTTTCTTATCATTACATCATCAGCATAGAATGCATCTTTCTGATATTCATCAATTTTTTTCTGTAACCCTTTTAATTCTTTCACCATATCAGCCTTGGTGTATAATCTATCATTTGATAAATACTCATTACCATTTGATATTGTTAATCTATAGAGATTTCCATCTGTACCAATTTCAACCCTATCGAGTGTAGTATTCTTTATAAATTTATCTGTATAAGGGTCATAATTTTTAATCTCTTCACTTATTATTCCCATCTTCATGCTCCCATTTTGTCAAAATTAACATATATGTTATTTCCGACAACTGTTAC